>Ga0118677_10000705_pt1 | contig 72404 bp, 61 predicted proteins | sample AliMusrvi5mmetaG_FD_86154 | JGI IMG/M metagenome (GOLD analysis project Ga0118677, IMG submission 86154) | reverse complement strand
AGCCTTGACCGCGCGCCGGGGGATGCCGCGCATGATGTGGATGCCAAACTTCAGCCCCAGGCCGTGCACGTAGTCGGCAAGCGGCTTGAAGCCCTTTCCATCGGCGGACGAGGGGAAGCGGTTGACCGCCGGGATGAGGCGGCCGTAGGCGTCCATGGCGAGGTTGGCGTCAGGCTGGTAATCGAAGCCCTGCGCGGCGGGCTGCGACCATTGGATGTCCACCACGACGTACTGCCAGCCGTGCTGCTTCAGGTGGGCGGCCATGTAGTCGGCGTTGGCCTTCACCTCTGCTTCGGTCACGGTGGTCCCGTAGCAGTCCCAACTGTTCCAGCCCATGGGCGGGGTCGCGGCGACGGCGGGCGGAGCGGCCTGAAGAGTGGCGGTGACGCCGGCGAAAGCCGCACTGAAAGCGACGGCGAGGTAAGCGGTTCGAAGCGGTAATTGCATGGATGAATCCAGGGTGCCGTGGCCATTCTCTCACTCGGCCCGGGGCCGGCGCACCCCCGGCGTGGGGCGGCTCTCCAGAGCCGCGTGGGGCCTCCAGGCCCTGCTCCGGAAACTAACTCATTGCGGGCTCTGGAGAACCCGCGCGGCTCTGGAGCACCGCCCCACTGTGCGCGGCGGGTTATGCTGGCGATGGGGATAGATGGCCGCTGGACTTATGAGATTCGCGCGGGGGCATGGCGGGACAGTACTGGCGCTGGCCCTGGCCACTGCGGCGGTTGCCCAGGACGCTCCTCCGGATTTGATCCGGCGCGTTGCCCAACAGGAGCAGCGCAACTCCGAAGAGCGCTCGCACTATGCCTACCGCCAGGAGGTTCAACTCGAGGACTTCCCGGGCGGCAGGCAACCCAGCGGGCTGTACCGCGAAACGCGCGACGTGATCTTCTCACCAGCGGGTGAACGCACCGAGCGGGCGGTGGGCGAGCCGCAATCCCGCCTGGCCCGGCTGGTCCTGACGGCGGAGGATTTCGAGGACATCCGCAACATTCAGCCGCTGCTGCTCACGCCGGAATTGCTGCCGCGCTACGAGGTGCGCTTTCGGGGCGAGGAGAGCATGGACGGCCGCGACTGCTGGGTGCTGCAGGTGCGTCCCCGGCAAATCCTGCAAGGGATGCGGCTCTTCGACGGCATGGCGTGGGTCGAAAAGGCAGGCTTGAATATCGTGCGCAGTGAGGGTCAGGCGGTTCCATCGGTGTACTCGCGTACCGACGGAAAGGACACCGAGAACCTGTTCCCGCGCTTCGTGACCACGCGCGCGCAGATCGATGGCCTGTGGTTTCCGGTGCTCACTTTCGCCGACGACACGCTGCCGTTTCGCAGCGGGCCGCTGCGGCTGAAGATGACCATCCGCTACAAGGACTACAAACGCTTCAAGGCCGAATCCACGATTACTTTCGAAGAGAAGTAAGCCCGGGCGCGGGGGGGGGCTTGTGCCGGCCCGGCACCGGGCACCAAACGGAAAAGAGCGGTCAAATCCCCGGCTGTCCACCGTAGCCGCACGGCCGGAACCCCGGTAGCAACGGGCCCGCGACCGCGGGCCATCCCGGTATTGACCGATCGCTTTCACTGGCACTGGGCGGCCAGAGGCGATAGAATCGCCACCGAAAGGTGGAGGTACCGCATATGGCGATTCATGCCGGAGTCAACATGGAGTTCATCCGCTGCGAGGACAAAAGCTTCGCGGCCGGGTTGGAGAGGGCCGCGCAACTGGGCTACGACTACGTCGAGCCGATGGTGCACAACGGCCGCGAGTTGCTGAGCGAGGCGGGCTACTTCCACTCCTTTTCCATGGACGACGATCCGCTGGAAATGCTGGATCTGCTGCGAAAGAATGGGCTGAAGGCCAGCGGGCTCAGCGCGCATTGCCCGTTGATGCGACCCGAGATTTCCGTTCCGTATCTGCAGAAGGCGATCCGATTCGCGGCGGCCATTGGCGCCCCGGTGGTCAACACCGACGAAGGAATCCGGCCCGAGTGGGTGCCGCTCGACGAGGCCTGGGGCGTGATGCGATACACGCTCAAGACCGCGCTGCGCACCGCCGAGCGCTACGGCATCTACATCGGCATCGAGCCGCATCAGAGCATCACCACGACGACCGAGGGTCTGCTGCGCGTCGCTCAATTGGTGGAGTCGCCCATGCTGAGGGTCAACTACGACACGGGCAACGCGTTCCTGGGCGGGGAAGATCCATACGCCGGCCTGACGGCGGTGCTGCCGCTGCTGGTCCACGTGCACGCCAAGGACATCAGCATTCAGCACGCGGAGAAAGAGAAGGGACTGGTTACGGGGACCCCGGTCGGCTGCGCCTGCGGGGACGGCGTGATCGACTGGGCACGGGTACTCGGCATCCTGCGCGACGCGAATTGGAGCGGCGTGCTGTCGGTGGAATGCGGCACGCCGGAGCAGGCCCTGCGCAGCCGCGTGCACCTGGACGCCCTGATCGGTCAGACCGCCAGCGTGTAGCGGGCCACGCTCCGGCGTCCGGATAAGTTAGTCTCCCGGGCGGGCGCTGGAGCGCCCACGCGGCTCTGGAGAGCCGCCCCACCACGACCTCGGGCGGTCCGTTCGGGTACAACAGAAGGCATGGCTCCATTCAGTCGCCGTTTCTTCTTCGGCGGTTGCGCTGCGGCGTACCCGCTACTGGCTCAATCAGGCCGGGAGAGTCTGTCGAGGCAGATCGACAAGCTGCTGGCCGGTTTCGAGGGCAAGCTCTGGCTGTATGCGAAGAACCTCGACACGGGCGCGGAGTTCGGCCTGCGGCCGGATGAACGAGTTCGCACCGCCAGCACGATCAAACTGCCGATTCTATGCTCGCTGTTCGACCTCGTGGCCGCCGGGAAGGTCCGCTGGGACGAGAAGCTAACACTGCACGAGGACGACAAGATCTCGGGTTCGGGCGTGTTGCACGAGTTCTCGGATGGAACCCAACTGAGCGTGCGCGACGTGGCGCACGTCATGATCGTGGTCAGCGACAACACAGCGACGAACCTGATCCTCGACCGCATCACGGCCGACGCGGTGAACGACTATCTGGACCGGATCGGGCTGAAAGCTACCCGCTCGCTGCGGAAAGTGCGCGGTGATGGCACTGCACTGAAGCCGCCTTCCGGCATGAGCAAAGCCAGCCTGCTGCCTGAAAACAAGCCCTATGGCCTGGGTGTGACCACGACACGCGAGATGGTGACACTGCTCGAGATGATTGAGCGCGGGAAGGTCGTTTCACCGGATGCGTCCAAAGAGATCGTGGCCATCCTCAAGCGGCAGCAATACAAGGACGGCATCGGCCGGCGCAGGGGCGACGACGTCGCCAGCAAGTCCGGGTCGCTGGACGCCTTGCGCAGCGACGTAGGCATCATTTACTTACCGACGTCGCGACTGGCCATGGCGGCCACCGTGGACGACATGCCCAAGGTGGATTATTCTCCGGACAATGCAGGCGAGATCCTGATCGCCAATGTGACCGAGCGGCTAGTGGCTGAACTGGGGTAATCCGGGGAGCACCGGGAGTTAACGCGACCCGCCTGCCGTGGAGTGGATCAGGCCGTACAGAAGCGCCCAGGCCCTGCCGGGCTCTGCGGGGAGTACGCTTTCGGGCTTAACCTCCCAGCCGGAGACAGTTTGTACCCGGGCGCGCAATTCGGCCAAACGCCGGTCATGGTCTGGCGTCAGCCGGAAACGCCGGGCGATCTCTACCCGAGCGCGCCGAACCAGTTCACGGTCCAGCACGTTCAAGCGCTCCAACTGTTCGTACAGAGCGTTGCCGCAAGCCGAGCGCATCGCGTTCAGCCGGCTCGCGAGAGTGCTGCCCGGCTCCCGCGAGACGTTGGCCGGAATGGCGGCGTTGTCGAAGCCGGGAAACACCGGCCTCCAGAAGTACTGGCCGGCCACCATACTTTCGTAAAAGCAATCGGCCACTCCGGGGAAGGACATGCCTCTCAGGGTTTCCGTGGCGCGCTCCAGGTCCCCCGCGCACGGAGGACGGAGGTACGCTCCGTCAGTCGCGAGCATGGTTACCTGAACATCGTTCACCATGTGCGGAGATTGCTCGACCAGGTGCGCGGCGAACCGGCCGAGGGTGGTTTGGTTTGCGAGGAGGCTCAGAGGGTCGGATTGAGGGGGGAGTTTCCGATAGAAGGTGTAAATCGAGTGGATTCGGTCGATGGGATCGCGCAGGAAACACAGGTCAAAGAAGACAAACCCGGGGGCGTCGGGTTTCGGGTAGCGCAACTGGTGGCTGGAAACGGCCTGCACCTCGGGATTCTGCTCCAACCAGGCGCCCAGACTACCTGGGGACAACTGGCAGTCCAGACTATCCCCCTCGAATGTGGCGAAACGCGACCCGAAGTTCGATTTCAGGAGGTTTTCGACAGCGGTTCCGGCATTTTTGAAGATGTGGTAATGCAAGATCACAAAGCGCACAAGCTCCCCTCCTGCGGTTGCCGGATGCCTCTCACTTCGCCTAAACGACCTCGCCGGAAGCGGCAGGGCTGTGGATTCGCGGTTTTCGAGCCAAACTGCCCTCTGCTGCTTCTGATTCGTACTGACGAGTATCGTGTCAGGAAGATTACACCCGGGCATACGCGACGGTCAAGATTGAGGTGGATGGCGGTCCGAATCAGGCGCGGGAGGGCACGACGTCACACCCCACCCATAGACGGACGGCCAGTGGGGATTGAAGCCGGCCCCAAAAGGGAAAGGGGAGATACCCGAAAGCATCTCCCCTCGCCACGTTGTTCAAATTCTACCCTAGGTTTCGAACTTGATGGTCCCCTTCCAATCGGGGCTGTTCACAGTATAGCGCGAGTGGGCAGTTGACGGATCCCAAAAGCCCTGCACCCGGCGAGACTTCCAGCCGGACTGCCCGGGCATCGCGGCGCGCAATCCGATCCCAGCCCTGGGTGTTCCACGTCGAGTTTACTCCCGCAACTCGGCGCCCAGGCAGGGTAAGCGCAGAATCTGCCGGTCCTGCCGGGCAGCATCCCGGCAAAGTGCCCGTTCGCCCTGCGCGAAGGGATGCAATGGCTTAGAATTGTGGAGGCTATTCGCCCGCCTGGCACTTTGCGCGAACTTCTTATGGTAATTCGTCGTTTCTCAGTGTGGAAGGCAAAAACCGGCAGCCGAGCCGTCCTGGACAGGACATGGCGCGGAAGCCGGAATCGCCTCCTGGAAGGAGCGACCGGCGGCAATGGCATCCATGACCGAAGTTTTGACATCCTCCGCGGCGGACTTTGCAAATTGGAAGCCGGATGCGCGGACAAATGTCACCCGTGTGTGGTCGCCCCAGGAGCGTGCCTTGGTGGCTGACCTGGACCAGGACGCCCTTATGGTTGAGCGCTGCCTTCGCGGTGAAGAAGCCGCATGGGAAGACCTAGTAAAGACTCATACCCGGCGGGTGTACTCGATCTGCCTGAGATTCACGTCCAGGGAGCAAGAGGCGCAGGACCTGACGCAAGAGGTGTTCCTGCGCGTGTTCCGGACGGTGAAGAGCTTCCGTGCGGGCGAAGGTTCGTTCACGGTATGGCTGACGCGGCTGACGCGCAACCTGTTGATCGACAATTACCGTCGAACCAAGTCCGAGCGTGTGACCGATTCCATTGAAGACCAGTTGCCGATGCTCGAAGAGAAGACGGCCATCGAGTCGCGTACCGACGCGATGCTGGCTGGGCGGGAAGCAAGCGAAGTGCTGCAAGGGGCACTCGCCAGGCTATCGCCGGAATTGCGCGAGGCTGTGATCCTGCGCGATCTGGAAGGAATGGAGTACAGAGAAATTGCTGGGGCGCTGGGCGTGCCCGAGGGTACGGTCAAGTCACGGCTGAACAGGGGCCGGACCGAGTTGGCGCGGATTTTGCGCCGGCAAAAGGTGGTCGTATGAAGTGCACAGATCTCGAGTCCCTGATCTGCGACTACATCGACGGCGTATTGAGCGGACCCGAGCGGTCCACGGTCGAGTTGCACCTGGCCGCGTGTGAGAATTGCCGCGAAACCGTTGCAGAAAGCCGGCTGGCGCTGGAGTTCATGAGCCACGTCGCCGACGTGGAAGTTCCACCCGCGCTGGTCAACAAGATCTTGTTCGAAGTCAGGACGGGGGGCTCGGCGCCCGTCCGGACGAGCAAGCGCACGTGGATCAGCCGGCTCTTTGAGCCCGTGCTACAGCCCAAGTTCGCGATGGGCATGGCGATGACGATTCTCTCGTTCGCCATGTTAGGCAAGTTCGCTGGGATTCCGGTCCGGCAACTCAAGCCGGCGGACCTGGCCCCGGCCAAGGTGTGGCTGACCATCGAGGACAAAACCTGGCGCAGTTGGGAAAGAGCGAAGAAGTATTACGAGAGTTTGCGCCTGGTCTATGAGATCCGCGAGACGCTCAGCGATTGGAACGAAGCAGCGGACGGTAAGGCGGCTCAAAAGCCGTCGGCAGGTACAGATACGGCGAGCCCCGAAAAGCAGGTAGACAAGCCGATTCAGAAACGGTCGCAGACGGACAAGAAAAGTTCCTGAACGGGAGGATAAGACTATGACGACGGCAACTCCGACACCCAAACCGATTACAGCCTACTGCCGCGTCTGCGGGAAGCCGCTCACGGAAGACGAAGCGCGTCCGGCGCAGGGGACCGTCTTTTGCGCGGAGCACGTTCCGGCCGTGGGGCAAGCGACCACAGCCCGGCCTACAGGCGCTCCTATCAACGCAGGCGCCTCACCGGGCCTGGCGTTTCTGCTGGGCCTGATCCCAGGCGTTGGCGCCATCTACAACGGCCAGTATGCCAAGGGCATCGTGCATGTCCTGATCTTCGGACTGCTGATCAGCATCGAGAGTTCAGGCGCCGCGGGCGGACTGGAAGCGATGATGGGCATACTGATCGGGGTGTTCCCCTTTTACATGGCATTCGAGGCCTACCATACGGCTCGCAAGAAGCTGATGGGGGAGCCGGTGGATGAATTCAGCTCGATCGTGCAACTTCGGCCGGAAGCAGGCCGATTCCCGATGATTCCAGTGCTGCTGATCGTCCTCGGCACGCTGTTTCTGCTGGTGAATCTGCACTGGCTGGACCTGGAACGAATCCTGAGATTCTGGCCCGCCGGGCTGATCGTGCTTGGCGCCTGGATGCTGTATGAGCGAATGCGCGGCAATTCCACGCCCTCCAGCCCGGCAGGGCCGGAGAGCCCGGTTGGCGGAGGAGGCGCACTATGAACCGCTCCTACCTGCTGGTCAGAGCGATCCGCGGGCCGCTGCTGCTGATCGCCCTGGGAGTGCTGCTGCTGTTGCAGCGTTTCACCGACTTCGGCTTCCACCGTAGCTGGCCGATTTTGATCATCCTGTTTGGCGTCCTTAAGTTGGCTGAGCGGGCCGTGCTGCATGTGGGACCCCCAAGCGGGCCGGGGCAGCCGCCGCCGGCGGGAGGTTCCTGGACATGAGACGCGGATCGATTATCGGACCGATGATTCTCATCTTCATCGGGGTTGTGTTTTTGCTGCGGAATATCCGGCCGGATGTGCCGTTGATGGACTGGCTGGAGACCTACTGGCCGTTCCTGCTGATCCTGTGGGGCGCGGTGCGATTGCTTGAGGTCACTTACTGGCACTTCTCCTCGAAGCCTTTGCCAGAGCGCGGAGTGGCCGGCGGAGAGTGGGCGTTGATCATCGTGCTCACCCTGGTCGGGACGGCGGTCTGGGGTACCGAACGGCTGGCACGCGACCACTTTGGGAAGTTCCAGATCGGCAGCGTGGAAATGTTCGGTGAAAGTTTCGATTACGACGTAACCGAGAGCAACACCGAGGCGGGAAAAGCCCCGCACGTGATCATCGACAATCCTCGCGGTGGCGTGAGGGTTACAGGCGCCGACGGGACAAACGTCAAAGTCGCCGGGCGGAAGAGCGTCCGGGCGATTGACCGGGCCAGCGCGGACAGAGCCAATGGGAACAGCCGCTGCAGTGTTGAGAAGTCCGGCGACACCATCACTGTGACCTCCAAGTCCAGTGGGATTCAGGACTCTGCCCGGGTCACAGTGGACCTTGATGTGACGGTTCCGAAAGGCGCCTCGGTTGAGTTGCGCGGCCAGAACGGCGATTTCGACATCGGCGATCTGACCGGCGAAGTAACCGTATACAGCGATAACGCCGGCGTCAGGGCCCAGAACCTGGCCGGCAAGCTAAAGGTAGAAACGCGCAAGAGCGACATCATCCGCGCCACGGGGGTGAAAGGAGATGTCGAACTGAAGGGCAAGGGACGCGACATCGAACTCGAGGATATCCAGGGCCAGGTTTCGATCAACGGCAGCTACTCGGGCGAGACGACCTTGCGCAATATCGCAAAGCCGGTCCGGTTTGAGAGCAGCGTCACCCAGTTGCGGCTGGAACGCGTGCCAGGCGAGCTTCAATTGGGGCTCTCCACCCTCAGCGGCACAAACCTGATTGGGCCCTTGGTCATCAAGGCCACGAAGCCCAAGGACATCCGGCTATCCGAGGTCACCGACTCGGTCAGCATCGACGTCGATGAAGGCGACGTGGAGGTGACGCAGAACAGACTACCCATGCCGAGAATCGACGTGCGGGTCCGCTCCGGAAGCGTCGAATTGGCGTTGCCGACTGCGGCGAAGTGCAACCTCAACGCTTCGACCGGACACGGCGAGATCAGCAATGACTTCGACGACCGTCTGAAGCAGACCACGGAAGGGGAAGGCGCGAAGTTGGCCGGTGGTCTGGGGGGATCGACCGAGGTCAAACTAGCCACCGGCCGCGGCGGGATCACGGTCCGCAAATCCGGGCCAGGCATGTTGGAGCCACCAGCGCCGCCAGCGGCTTCGGTACCCAAGGGCCAGAAGGCGCCTGCCGCGCCCAAGGCGCCGATTGCGCCGCCGGAGAAGGTCACGAACTAAACAACAGCGGTTTCCGACCCGCTCCCGTAAGCAAGCCCCCGTATCGCCAAAGCGCGGTACGGGGGCTTTACTGTATTGAACTCAACTGGGCCGAAGGTGTCAGGCTACTCGACCGGGCCCGCGCCAGCCGAAGGCTTGCACCGTATGATGGTGGCATCGATGTTGAAGCGCTCTTTGTAGCGCGCGGCGATGGCCTTTTCGAAGTTCTCCAATTCGGAGGACTTGATCAGGTTGACCGTGCAGCCGCCGAAGCCGCCGCCAGTCATGCGCGCACCATAACAGCCCGGGATGGTCAACGCGGTGTCCACGAGGTAATCCAGTTCCTCGCAGCTGACTTCGTAATCGTGCTGGAGCGAACGGTGGGATTCGACGAATAGACGACCCATGCGTTCCAGGTCGCCGGCCTGTGCGGCCTCATGGAACTGCAAAACCCGCCAGCATTCGAGAACGATGTGGCGTGCCCGGGCGAGCGGAATTTCGGGAATGCTCGCTGCCGTACGCTCCAATTCCCCCAGTGTGACGTCACGGAGCGTCGGCTTGCCGGGGAAATGCGAAAGCGCCTCGGCGCACTCGGCAACGCGCTGGCGGTAAGCCGAACTGCCCAGTTCGTGCTTGACCATCGTATTGACTGCTACGAGTTCGACACCGTCGGGGATTGGTACGAGTTGATGGGTGAGTTCCCGGCAGTCCAGCAGGATGGCGTGTTGCGCCGCACCAAAGACGGATGCGTACTGGTCCATGATGCCGCAGGGCATACCGACGAAATTGCGCTCGGCCCGCTGGCAGAGTTTAGCGATCTCCAGCTTCTCGAGCGGACGGCCGTTCAGCAGGGCGAAAGCCGTTGCGACTTCGAGCGCGGCAGACGAACTAAGACCGCTCCCAGTGGGCACCGTGGCGTCGATCTCGAGGGTGGCCGGTTCGATCACGAACCCGAGCGACGCAATTTCCCGCGCCACGCCGATCACATAATCGCTCCAGTGTTTACGGGGCTGCGCGTCCAATATCGATGCGATATCGACCTCAACCGTCCCTGGCATCTGTTTGGATTTGAGGACCAGTTTGCCGGCCTGAGCAGGGCTCACACTGATGGTGCAGCCCAGACTGAGAGCCGCTGGCAAAACGAAGCCGCCATTGTAATCGGTATGCTCGCCAATGAGGTTGACGCGGCCGGGCGCGTGGAACGCGGTTACGCCTTGCGCGACAGCCACAGGAAGACTCCTCCGAAGCACATACAGAAGAACCCGAAGTACAGGTTCAGGTTGACATCCTGGGCTAACGTGGTCTGCGCCATGTAGCCGGGATTCAACACCCCTGCCCCCGCGAGTAACGCACCCAGCAGCAGGAAAAAGAATCCGGCGGGTTTTCTCAGATCAAGCATGGTTGGCTCCTTGTCCAGATCCCTTTCCGTTAGAAGAAGAGGAAGTTCAGCCCGATGCAGCACGCCGCGGCGATCGACGCGAGCACCGCGGGCCGCTTCCACCACACCGAGGGTTCGATGAAGACCGGCTTGACGCCGTAAACCAAGCCTTCGAGTTCGGCCAACGGCTTCGCTTTGGTCATCAAACTGACCACGACGGTGACCACGAAGCAGGTGCAGAAGGCCATGATGGCGACCCAGAAGTTCTGCGCCATCGACGACGGGAAGCTCTGCACGACGCCCAGGAATCCGCCCTTGCCTTCGGCGATAGTCAGGCCGTAGGTAGCCGACGCGGCGAAGGTGCCGCTCAGCAGGCCGGCGAAGGCCGCGTGGCCGGTGGTGCGCTTCCAGAACATGCCCAGCAGGAATGTGGCGAACAGCGGCGCGTTGACGAAGCCGAACACCAGTTGCAGGAAGTCCATCATGTTGTTGAACTGCGTGGCCAGGTACGCCGCGCCGATCGACAGGGTGACGCCGAAGATGGTAGCCATGCGGCCGACCATCAGGTAGTGGGAATCCGGTGCGTCCTTGCGGATGTAGCTCTGGTAGATGTCGTAGGTCCACACCGTATTGAACGCACTGACGTTACCGGCCATGCCGCTCATGAAAGAAGCCACCAGCGCGGTCAGTCCGACGCCGAGCATACCCGGCGAGTAGAAGGCTTTGATCAGGCTGAACAGGACCTGATCGTAGTCCGGACCGCCGTTGGCGCCAGTCGGGATGGCGTATGCGCCGCCACCCATTTTGGCGAGCGCAACCGCTGCGATGCCTGGGATGATCACGACGAACGGGATCAGCATCTTGGGAAACGCGCCGACGATCGGGGTGTTGCGCGCGTCGGTCATCGACTTCGCCGCCATGGCGCGCTGGACCACCAGGTAGTTCGTGCACCAGTAGCCGAAGCTGAGCACGAAGCCCAGCCCCATGAACAGCCCGATCGCTTCGACACCCATGGGGTTGTCAGCGGGGTGCGCGAGGTGACGCCAGCTCTGCATCATCTTAGGATCCAGCCGCGAGACCAAGCCTTGCCAGCCGCCGACCTTACGGATGGCCAGGATGGTAAGCGGTGAGAAGCCGGCGACGATCAAAAAGAACTGCAGGACTTCGTTGTAGATCGCGCTGCTCAGTCCGCCGAGGTAGGTGTAGACCAGCACGATGGCTGCAGAGGCGACGACGCTCGCGAAAAAGTTCCAGCCCAGAATTAGATGCAGCAGCTTTCCGAGCGCATACATCGAGATGCCCGAGGAGAAGATCGTCATCACGGCGAACGTGATGGCATTGAAGCCCCTGGTTTTCTCATCGAAACGCAGCTTCAGGTACTCAGGCACCGAGCGGGCCTTGCTGCCGTAATAGAAGGGCATCATGAACACGCCCACAAAGAGCATCGCCGGGATGGCGCCGATCCAGTAGAAGTGGGCCGTCATCATCCCGTACTTCGCGCCGGATCCGCACATTCCGATCATTTCGAGGGCGCCCATGTTGGCGGCCAGGAAGGCCAGACTGGTGATCCACAACGGCATGGAGTGACCGGACGTGAGGAAGTCCGAGCTTGAGCTGACGCTCTTGCGCAGAAACCATCCGATCCCAATGACGAAGAGAAAATAGACGAGGAGAATGGAGTAGTCGAGTAGTGTAAGGTTGAGCGTCATACGGAGCCGCCGGAGAATCTGTATCCTACCGCGAATACAGGCCGCAACGAAACATCAGGTGCGAAAATCGCCAAACAGGCACTCCTGTTTGGGGTTGAATCGATGAAAAGCTTTTCAAAACCACATGAGCAGGACGCCTGGCTCGATGACAGACGCAGCGGAACCGGTCGCGCCTCTGCCCGGCTCGGCAGCCTACATGGTCAGAGTTACTTTGCTGAGCCCCCGCGGCTCATCCGGGTTGAGACCCTTCACTTCCGCCAGCGTGGCGGCGAACAACTGGGCCGGGATGATGTACGGAATTGGCGTAAAGACATCGGCCGGCAGGGGACCTGAAAAGCCGAGTTTCGCTGGAACGACCAACGCCGTCGGCGTTGCCGCTTCCTTGTTTGATTGATCGGTGATGGACAGGCTTTCGGCCTTCAGCCCGTCGAGGCGCTGCGCAAGTTCCTTCATCCCTGGCCAGGTCACGCCAGCCGGACAGAGCAGGAAGGCTGGGAAAGCAGAACCGACCATGGCGATCGGGCCGTGCAGGATGTCGGCCTGCGAGAAACGTTCGGCGACAATGTAGTTGGTCTCCATTAACTTCAACGCCCACTCGAAAGCGTTCGCGTAGTTCAGTCCGCGGCCGATCACCACGGCATGGTCCATGAAACGGAAGCGTTCGGCGCGTGTCCGGATCAGCGGCTCCAAGGTGAGTGCGGCGGCGGTCCACTCCGGCAGCCGGCGCAAATCGTCGATGTCGATTTTCGCTCCCAGCGCCCAGGCAAGCAGGTAGAACGAGAGCAGCTGCCCGGTATAGGTCTTCGTGGCGGCAACGCTTTTTTCCTTGCCAGCCCGCACCAGCACGCTATGGTCCGAGATGCTGGCCATGGTGCTGTTCTTCTCGTTGGTAATCCCGATGGTAAAGGCCCCGCGCTGGCGGCCCTCTTCGAGGATCACGTTGGTATCGGTGGACTCGCCCGATTGCGAGATGGCGACCAGCAGGGAATCGTCCAGCCGCAGGCTACTGTGATATAGCGTCGAGACCGAAGGGGCGGCCAGCGAGACCGGGATGCCAGTGGTGATCTCGATCAGATAGCGGCCAAACTGAGCAGCATTATCCGAGGTTCCGCGGGCGGCGAGGACCACCATCCGGGGTGGCTTTTCCTGAAAGCGGCGCTTCAGCTTTTCGAATCCGCGAAGTTCGCCGCGCAACGTCCGCTCCAGCGTGTGAGGCTGTTGCCGGATTTCATCTAACATTTTCGACATGGATTGAGACTCTCTCGAACTATGGTAGGACGATGGCGCGGTCCTCTGCCGCGCGGTCCTTGAACTCGAAGGGCAAGCCGCGAACTTCTGTGCCGCTCCAGACGTTCGACGTGGGGAACTCGGAGGGAGGCAAGCGCAGCAAGGTTGGGCGCAACACCAGCAGAAAGCGGCCGTTCTTGCTGGAAGACGTGTGGGAATGGAGCATCGGGATCCAATTCAGCCCGGGGAGCCCGCTGTCGATTTCGGAACTGCTGTCCTGCACCAAGCCGGCGACGACGGCGGATTCGCCGAACTTCATCCGAACCTGGACGGTGAATTTGCGGTTGGAAATGATCGGGATGCTGTCCGCGGTACTGCCGGAGAGCACCTTGTACTCGGCCTCGAATTCCAGGGTGAGACCGGCGGCGTCGTGCACGCGGGGAGTCATCTTCAGGACGATTCCCAGATCTTCAAAGGTGATGCTAGGAACGGTTGCGAAGCCGGACGAGGGCTGGCTGTTGCCCGCCCCCCAGGCCTGCTGAATGATCGGATAGCGATCTCCGATGTGCAGTGACGCGGGCTGACCGCTGATGCCTCGCAACGAGGCGTGCGTGACGGAGGTCGCCATTTGGCCCGTCAAAGTCGCTAACACGGACGCATTCGAAAGTCCGACTCCAAGAAACGTTGAGCCTCCGCCGAAAGTGGCGAGGGATGAGACCCCGCTGGGAGTGCCTGGAGTGGTCATAGTCAGTCCCGTCCGGCCGAAATCGACGATGGGGAAACTGGTCTGGAGAGTCAGGCCGCGGCTCAGATCGGACGAACTATCGACGCTGAACAACTCGACGTCAAGGAAGACCTCGGCGGGCCCGGCAAGCAACTGCCGGGCGATTTCCATGGCCGGGCGGACGCGGCTCACGCGGTCGCGGAGAATCATCGCGTGCTGGTTCGAGTCGATGGCGACCTTGGTCAGCGCGAACGCCTGGCGAACCGCATTAGACACTTCCTGCAACTCCGGTGCGGTCATGCTCTCCGGGAATGGAATTGCGACGGCCACGCTGGGCTCAACTTCGCCGCGCTTGACGGAAGTTTCTTTCGCGAACAACGCCACGCGACTGCTCACTGGCACACAGAAGCTGTTTGTGATCAGTTCCAAGGCATAGACGGCTTCGGACCAGGAGGCGTTGTCAAGATGCAATCGCTGCGGCTGATCGGTAGCCGGAAACTCATAGTCGAAAACCGCGGTGATCCCGTACGCGGCGGCGACTTTCTCGATTAGGACACGCGGGATCTCGCGGAACGCCAGATTGTGCCGGACGCGATCGGGTATGAGCCCGGGCGGTGCCGCCAGCTCCCGGCGGTCCTCGGCATTGATCTCGGGAAGCAGCGACTCGGCCGGGTCGGGGTCGGCGAGGTCAACGGATCCGGGAGCGGGGCGCATTGAGCGGCCTAAGTAGAGCGACTGCAGCCCACGCCGCTGATAGGCTTCGGCGAGAGCACGCAGGGAGGCATCCTGCGGCTGGCGGGCAACTGCCTGTTCAGCCAGAATCCAGGCGCCTGTGTAGTCACCCTTCGCGGCCAGTTTGTGGGCCCGCCGGACCAGTTTGGACGCCCCGGGTTCGTCCGCGTGCAAATAGGCAGGCACACATACCAGCGTCCCCGCAAAGAGGCACACGACCAGCGCTCTAGCTGCGCGCTTCCAAGCCATCTAAAGTACAGACGCTCCAAGTGCTCCAGGCGTGGAGAAGCAACCCGATTACCGTCGCCACAGCTGAGTCACGGCTGGCGATGGTCCGCAACAGCGGGTACTACACGGCTGGCGGGACGTAATCGGCGGGCAGCGCCACGCCATCGCCAAAGAAGTAGATTTCCATCTGTTTCAGCAGGAATTCCTGCGCCTCGCGCGTTCCGAGGTTGAGGCGGTATTCATTCATGATCATTTTCATGTGGTCGACCCACTGCGCCCAAGCCTGCTTGCTGACATTTTCGTAAATGCGTTGGCCCAGCGGGTGGCCGTCGAACGGCGGTTCGCTGAGGCCTTCCAATGTTTGCTTGAGCTTGACGCAGTAAACCATGCGTTTAGGGGCGTTTTCGGTGGGCATAATGTGTTCCTGCCTTGATGCCGGGCTGAGGTGATTCAACTGTCAGGATAGCTCATTGTCCTGGTATTCCAGCACGATGAAGTCAGGAGCGTAGTTGCCGTTGACCGGGGTTCGCCGATGGCGTTTGGCCAGGTAATCGGAGAGTAGCAAAAGGGTCCGTCCGCCACGCTCGAACCAGCGGTGGGCCGCCTTCCGATAACGTCTTAGGAGTTCCTTGCGATTCCGCTCGCGGACATCGCAGGCGTGAAGATCCAGCAGGAACTCAACTTCCCAGGGCTGGAACGTGGTCCTGCGAAAACGTCCCGAGGCGAGGTCTGCTACCAGGTTGTCGAGATGGACCAGCCGATTCTCCAGTTCGAATGCGGGCAGGATTTCCATGCGCTCCCCAATTCCAATCGGCTTGGGTGATCCGAGGACTGCTCAATGTGTCCAAGGAGAACCGCCGCCCGATACCGCACCCTGCTCAGGTTGAGGTGCAAGGGGGCGGGCACAATGCCCACATCGTCAGATTTGGCGTTGGAGTGAGTGGAAAACGAACTGGATTACGTGAACTACGGGAAACGGCCAGGCACCGTCAGGGGGTTGGGGCCTTCATGCGGGGATTGCAAACGGGCCAAGGGGCGAAACTCAAGGTGAGGTCCTTTGAGTCCACATAGAGATTTGTGGGATCACCCGCTCCGAAATCGAGCACCTCGATGATGCCGAGTTTGCAATGCCGAATGGCTTGTGTCTTCCTGGCGGTGATGTCCGGGACGGCGCCTTTCGGCCCCCAGTCTTCCATGAACTTCTGGAAACTATAGTCGCGGCAGGGCTTAGCGGGCTCACAGCCCCACAGTCGGTAGGCCGCATCGTACTGCTTTTCGTGCAATAGGCTGAAGAACTGGCGCGCTCGCCATTGCTCACGAACGTCGCGAAGGTTGTACGTCCCGTAAAGCGTCAAACCCCAGTCAAGCACCCACAGCACGGCGGCAACGGCCAGCGTGATGAGGATCCAGCGGACCACCTTCTCGCGCGTTCGACCGCTCTCGCCGTACTGTGAGAGGAACTCGCTCACTGCCCGCCTCCCGGTGCGACTACTTCTTTACGGGAAAGGCCTTGTCATAGGCGGCTGTGACGTCGGCAGAGATGTCCATGGCCGGCTTGGAGAAAAGCGCGGCGGTCGAATCGACTACCAAGTCCAGGCCCTTCTCGTCGGCAACCTTCTTAATGACGTCCTGCAGATTCTTGCCAATGCGTTGGAGCACATCCTGCCGGTCGCGGTTCACTTCGTCCTGCAGCGCCTGGGAATTGCGTTGAAGCTGAAGCTGACGCCGCTGGATACGCTGTCCCAGTTCGGCCAAGGCGGATTCATTGTACTTGCCCTGGTTCCCGCTGTAGTCCTGCTGCATCTTCGCGACTTCTTTTTCCACTTCGGCCAGTTGATCCTGGCGAGGGCCAAACTTGGCGCGAAGGTCGATTTCAGCCTGTTTCAGTTCGGCCGTTCCTTCCAGCGCCTTCTGCAGGCTGACCACACCAACCTTCAAGGGCGCCTGAGCGACCGCGGTCGCACTCAGCCCTACCAGCAGGGCCGCTGTCGCCCCGACCATCATTAACCGTGAGAATGCCATCGTTATGCCTACTCTCCCTGCCGCCGTCCCGATCAAGCGGGTAAGGCGTAAATCCCGTCATCGCGCACGATCAGGTGTTCCCGACCTTTTGCCCGCACTTCCGGGCGAGCCGCCCGGACTCACCGGCGATTCCCAGATTGGCTCAACGCCCCAGGCTCAATCCGCGTCGCGACCCCTCAGGGCGAACGCGCCGGGTGCGCGCAGCAAGAACCTCGGCGGCTTCAAACAGATTGGACGCCAGCGCAGAAATTCGGTTCCGAAGCGCACACGACCGCGCGAGACCGCAGGCGCTTCATTCCACTCTGAATTGTAGAAGTAGGGCTAAGAAGGTGTCAAACCGGCTCCGTCATCCAGCGACAATCGCAACCAGGCCCGGGCGTCAGGCGGCTGGGGCCCGCAGCAATTCCAGAAAGACCTGAGCGGCACGCGGAAAACTGCGCCGGCGGCGGTGGATGATACCCAGCGGCCGGATGAGCAGATCTTCCAGCCGAATGGCGCTCAGCCAGCCTTCCTGCACCTCAATGTGGAGCATCGGCTCTGGCAGAATACTGACTCCAGAGCCGAGGCGCAGCGCTTCCTTCATGCTCTGGATATTGTCAAAACGGCTCAAAATGTGGACCCGCACGGCGTGCTCCCGCAAGAAGCGCTCGATGTCTTTGCTGATCGGCAGATCTTCATCGAATCCAACGAAGTCGACTCCGTCCAATTCCGTTGGACTCATGCTCTTACGCCCCGCGAAGCCGTGAGCGGGAGAACAGGCAACGACCATTGTCTCTTCGCGCCAAGGCAGGGCGGCGATATCCCGGGTGGACTCGGGATAGCTGACCAACCCGATGTCGACACGCTCCTCGGCTACTGCCTGGTAAACTTTCTCGGGCCGCAAGTAGTTGACTTCCAACTGGGCCATGGGAAGGCGGCGGTAAAACTCCTGCTCAAGTTTGGACATCTCCGAGATGCCCACAGAGTATATAGCGGCCACACGAACCGTACCGCCTCCGCTGCCTTTCATTTCATCCAGTGCACCTGTGAAATCCTGCTGCCGGCGCAGCACGTCGCGAGCGAAATCGTAGAACAACCGCCCCGCTGAAAGCACTTCCAACGGACGACGTGAGCGGTCCAGGAGCTGGACGCCCAACTGCCTCTCCAACTCTTGCAGTGCCTGGCTGGCCGCGGACTGCGTAACGCCATTCATCACGGCCCCGCGGCTGATGCTGCGGCTTTGGACAATGTCCCGGAAGAGGAGCAGTTGTGTGAAGTCCACCGCGAGGATGGTAGCATAAGGACTCCTCATACCACAAGGCAATAATTTAACTTTGACTGATACAGCGAAGAGGGTATACTCAAAAGACCCACCTAATTCTCAAGGAAAGCGGGTCGCGCCATCATGTTCGACGACCACACACCTCACGGTTTACCCGCTCCCGCGGGCTTGTATCATCCCCGCAACGAGCGTGATGCGTGTGGCATCGGCTTCGTCGTGAACATTCACGGCAACCGGTCCCACGATATCATTTCCAAGGGCATTCAGATTCTGATCAACCTGACGCATCGCGGTGCCTGCGGCTGCGATCCGGAGACCGGCGACGGAGCCGGCGTGTTGATTCAGATTCCGCACGAACTGTTCGCCCGGGAATGCCGGAAGCTTGGCTTCAAATTGCCGGCTCGCGGCGAGTACGGCGCCGGGTTCGTGTTCCTTCCCGTTGAACCGCAGCAGCGCTTGTTGTGCGAAGGCATCGTCGAGCGGGTGGTTCGCGAGGAAGGACTCACATTACTAGGCTGGCGCGACACCCCCCTGGACGTGAACGCCATCGGGCGTGTGGCGCGAGCGTCGCAGCCGTACATTGAGCAGATCTTCATCGGGCGCTCCGGAGAGATGAGTGAGGATGAACTTGAGCGCAAATTGTATGTCGTGCGCAAGCGCGTCGAACACGAGATTTTCGAGTCCGAAATCCGCGACAAGTCTTTCTTTTACGTGCCTTCGCTGAGTTGCCGGACCATCGTATACAAGGGCCTGCTACTGGCGCCGCAAATCACGCGATTCTACGGGGACCTGTCAGATGTCGAATGCCTGAGCGCGCTGTGCATGGTGCATCAGCGTTTTTCGACCAACACCTTCCCCACCTGGCAACTCGCGCATCCCTTCCGCTACATCTGCCACAACGGCGAGATCAACACGGTGCGCGGCAACGCGGCCTGGATGCACGCCCGCCAACCGATCCTGGAGTCCCCTCTATTCGGCCTGGATATCAAGAAACTGATGCCGGTGATCCAGCCGGGTGGTTCCGACTCGGCAACGCTTGATAACGTCATCGAAATGCTGTATCTCTCCGGCCGCAGCATGGCGCACGTGATGGCAATGCTGATCCCCGAAGCGTGGGACGCGGACCCGAATATGCCGCCCTCGAAGCGGGCTTTCTACGAGTACCACGCGTCGCTGATGGAGCCTTGGGATGGCCCAGCCGCCGTCGCCTTCACCGATGGCCGCGTGATCGGCGCCACGCTCGACCGCAACGGTTTGCGGCCGGCGCGTTACCTGGTGACGAAGGACAACGTACTCATCATGTCCTCAGAGACGGGCGTGCTGCCCGTGAAGCCGGAGGACGTCGTATACAAGGGGCGGCTGCAACCCGGGCGGATGTTGTTGTGCGACACCACGCAGAAGCGCATCGTGCCGGACGAAGAGATCAAGAGCACGCTGGCTGCTCGTCAACCCTACGCCAGATGGATTGAGCAACAGCAGATCCGCCTGGACAGCCTGCCGCAGCCGCCGCGGGTGTTTCAGACCGAGCACGAGACGGTGCTCCAACGCCAGCGCTGTTTCGGATACACTGACGACGACATCAAGCAGTTCCTGCTGCCCATGGCAATCGGCGGACTGGACCCTGTGGGCTCGATGGGCACGGACACTCCGCTGGCCTGTCTGTCGGACAAGCCTCAACCGCTGTTCCATTACTTCAAGCAGTTGTTCGCGCAGGTCACGAACCCGCCCATCGACCCGATTCGCGAAGAGTTGGTGATGTCGCTGACCAGCTACATCGGCACGGAGCGCAACATCCTGGCCGAGACGCCGCAGCACAGCCATACGCTCAAACTCGATCACCCGATTCTGACCAACTACGACTTGGAGAAACTGCGCCGGGTCAGCATGGGCGATTTCCTCGCTACGACGATTCCGATGCTTTACCGCGTGGAAGGCGGGGCGGTCGAACTGCAGCGGTCGCTCGACGGTCTGTGCCGCCGCACCTCGCTCGCCATCAAAAACGGCTACACCGTGATCATCCTTTCCGACCGCGGAGTGGACCAGGAATTGGCGCCGATTCCATCGCTGCTCACTCTCAGCGCAGTGCATAACCATCTGGTCAGGGAAGGCACGCGCACTCAGGTGTGCCTGATCATCGAGAGCGGCGAGCCGCGCGAAGTCATGCACTTCTGTTTGCTGATCGGCTACGGCGCAAGTGCGGTGAACCCCTATCTGGCCATCGAAACTCTGGAGAACCTGGCCTTGCGCCACATGCTGCCCGAAGGCATGACTTTCCAGCATGCGTTGAAGAACTACAAGAAGGCCGTCAACAAGGGCCTATTGAAGGTCTTTTCGAAGATGGGCATCTCGACGCTGCAAAGCTATCGTGGCGCTCAGGTCTTTGAAGCAATTGGAATCTCACGCAGTGTCATCGACAAGTACTTCACTGGCACGGCCTCGCGTATAGAGGGCATCTGCTTCGATGTGCTGGCCGAGGAGGCCCGGCGGAAACACGAATTCGCTTTCCGGCCAGTCACCGAGTCGGAAACCGACCTCGACGTGGGCGGCAACTATGCCTATCGCGCCAAGGGCGAATATCACCTTCTAAATCCATTCACGATTTCAAAGCTCCAGCACGCCATCCGCAACGAGAGCTACTCGACATACAAGGAGTACGCTGAACATCTCAACAATCAGGCACGGCACCTCAGCACGCTACGCGGCCTGATGGAATTCAAATGGGCCGACGAGCCTATACCAATCGAAGATGTGGAGCCGGCGAGCGAGATCGTAAAGCGGTTCGCGACCGGCGCCATGTCTTACGGGTCGATCAGCAAAGAGGCCCACGAAACCCTGGCTATCGCCATGAACCGTATCGGCGGGCGTTCCAACACCGGCGAAGGCGGGGAAGACGAAGCGCGATTCCAAAAAGACGCCAACGGCGATTCACGGCGCAGTGCCATCAAGCAGGTGGCGTCCGCAAGATTCGGCGTCACCGTGAACTACATGGTGAACGCAGACGAGTTGCAGATCAAAATCGCCCAGGGCGCCAAGCCCGGCGAAGGCGGCCAGTTGCCCGGCCACAAGGTGGATGCGGAGATTGCGCGCGTCCGCCACTCGATCCCCGGCGTCGGCCTGATCTCGCCTCCTCCGCACCACGACATTTACTCCATTGAGGATCTGGCCCAGCTAATCTACGACCTCAAGAACGTCAACCCAAGGGCCAGGATTTCAGTGAAACTGGTCGCCGAAGTGGGCGTTGGCACGGTGGCCGCGGGCGTTTCCAAGGCACACGCCGACCTGGTGTTGATCTCCGGAGACAACGGCGGCACGGGCGCCAGTCCGCTGACCTCCATCAAGCATGCCGGCATCCCCTGGGAACTCGGTCTCGCCGAGACGCAGCAGGTGTTGGTGATGAACGACCTTCGCAGCCGCATCCGCGTGCAAGTGGATGGAAAGCTGCAAACCGGACGGGATGTCGCCATTGGCGCGCTACTGGGGGCAGAGGAGTTCGGGTTCTCCACGATGCCTCTAGTGGCGATGGGCTGTATCATGATGCGCAAGTGCCACCTGAACACCTGTCCAGTGGGTATCGCGACTCAGGATCCGGAATTGCGGAAGAAATTCGAGGGATCGCCAGAAGGCGTCATCCGCTACTTCTTCTACGTCGCGGAAGAATTACGCGAGATCATGGCCAAACTCGGCTTCCGCACTGTGGATGAGATGGTCGGCCGGGTTGACATGCTGGAGACGCGCCCGGCTGCCGACCACTGGAAGGCCAAGGGCATCGACCTGAGCGCCATTCTCTACTACCCGCCGGCTCCAGGCAGGGTCGGTCGGCGCTGCCTCACCAAGCAGGATCACGGGCTGGACCAGGCTCTTGATTACAGCCTGATCGACTACGCGCAAGAAGCTATCGAGGACGGGACTCCCCTGGAGTTCAACCTGGCCATCCGCAATACGCATCGTACCGTGGGCGCGATGCTTTCGGGCGAGATCGCGCGGAAGTACGGCTCGAAGGGCCTGCCCAAAGACACCATTCGCTTCCAGTTCACCGGGAGCGCGGGACAGAGTTTCGGGGCGTTTCTGGCGCCGGGCGTCACGCTGACCCTGGAAGGCGATGCCAACGACTACGTCGGCAAAGGCTTGAGTGGCGGGCGGATCATCATCTATCCGCCGAGGACTTCGACCTTTGTGCCGGAAGACAACATCATTGTCGGCAATGTCGTACTGTACGGCGCGACCAGCGGCGAATGCTTCTTCAACGGCATGGCGGGCGAACGTTTCGCGGTCCGTAACTCGGGCGCTACGGCCGTCGTCGAAAGTGTCGGTGACCACGGCTGCGAGTACATGACGAACGGCCTGGTGGTCGTGCTGGGGCGCACGGGCAAGAACTTCGCGGCCGGCATGTCGGGTGGCATCGCCTACGTGCTGGACGAGACGGGCGAATTCACATCGCGCCTGTGCAACCGCACCAGCGTCGATCTCGACCCGGTGTTCGACCCCAAAGACGTGAACCTGCTGCGGGACCGGATCGAGCAGCATGCGGCACTGACCGGCTCGCCGCGAGCACGCTGGATCATCGACAACTGGTACGCCATGCTGCCCCGTTTTGTAAAGGTGTTCCCGCACGAATTCAAACGGGTCTTGGGCGCGCCGCGAACTGCGGACATGCCGAGGATCACTCTGACGCGGCCGGATTCGCAGCCGACTGTGGAGGTGCTGCATGGGTAAGGTCACTGGCTTCAAGGAAATTGAGAGAGAAGTACCCACGCGGCGTCCGGTTGCGGAGCGGGTCAACGATTGGTTTGAGGTTTACCAACCGTTTCCCGAAGAAAAGGTCCGCTCCCAGGGTGCGCGCTGCATGGATTGCGGCGTGCCATTCTGCCACACGGGCTGTCCGCTCACCAACATCATTCCCGATTGGAACGATCTGGTTTACCGGAACCGCTGGAGGGATGCGATCCGCGTTCTTCACTCGACCAACAACTTCCCGGAGTTCACGGGGCGCATCTGCCCCGCGCCGTGCGAAGCGTCATGCGTGCTCGGCATTAACGAGCCTGCTGTCACGATCAAGAACATCGAGCGCACCATCATCGACCACGCCTGGAATGAAGGCTGGATTAAACCCGAGCTGCCGTCGCAGCGCTCAGGCAAACGCGTTGCAGTGGTGGGCAGCGGTCCCGCCGGCCTGGCAGCGGCACAGCAGCTTGCTCGCGCGGGGCATCTGGTCACAGTGTTTGAGAAGTGCGACCGCATCGGCGGTCTGCTACGCTACGGCATCCCCGACTTCAAAATGGAGAAGCATCATATCGACCGGCGACTCACGCAGATGGAAGCGGAAGGCGTTACCTTCCGAACGGGCGTGCATGTCGGAGTGAACTTCTCGACTAAAGAACTCAGCCGCGATTTCCATGCGATACTGCTGGCCGCAGGCGCGGAGCAACCACGCAACCTACCGATCCCCGGCCGCGAGCTGAAAGGTATTCACTTCGCGATGGATTTCCTGCCTCAGCACAACAAGCGCAACGCCGGCGACCGGATTCCGGATGAGCAATGGATCAGCGCTACCGGCAAGCACGTTGTCATCATCGGCGGTGGCGACACCGGGGCCGATTGCCTGGGCACCTGTATTCGCCAGAAGGCGGCCTCGATCCGCCAGTTCGAAATCATGCCCAAGCCGCCGAACTCGCGAGACCGTTCAACCCCTTGGCCGCTTTGGCCGCTGATGCTGCGGACCGAAAGCGCGCACGAAGAGGGCGGCGATCGCTACTGGTCGATCCTAACCACTCGCTTCGAGGGCGACGAAGCAGGCAACGTGAAGAATCTCTGCACTGTGGGCGTGGGCGCTCCGCCGAATTTCGAACAGCTTCCTGGCACGGAAGAAGTGGTCCCTGCGGACTTGGTTCTCCTGGCAATGGGCTTTACCGGACCGGTGAAGAGCGGTCTGGTGGATGAACTTGGCGTGGAACTCGACGCCCGCGGCAACGTAAAGGCGGATGACGACTTTATGACGTCGGTGCCTGGAGTCTTCGCCGCTGGCGACTCACGCAGAGGGCAGTCGTTGGTGGTTTGGGCCATCGCAGAAGGCCGTCAAGCGGCGCGCGGCATCGACAAGTATCTGATGGGTGCCACCAGCTTGCCTTAGTGCCAAGAGGTCTCGCATACGTGCGTATGCTAGAACAACGTTGACAGGAAGTCCAAGCCCTGCTGGACTGCGGAGTTGCCAACCTCGGACCGATGTTCGCGATGTATGGTCCCATCAGTCGGCGCCGGGTGTGGATGGGCCCTCTAATTCAATCAGCACTTCCGTGCGATAAGACACGCGGTCTCGCGCCCATCCAGCCGCATGTCGACTGCCAGCGCGTCGGCCGGAGCGAGCCAGGCTCGCTCCACCGCGAGGCCCGCTTCCAGGGCAATACGCCTGAGCATGCGGTCATCCAGAAAGTGCATCGAGCTTGGCATCTGGCTGACCTGCCGGTGCGCGCAATAGACACTCAACTTTTCCACCCACCCCGGCCATCTGCCGCCCGCCGCCACGCGTCGCTCGTATTCCTCGATAAACGGCGCAAAGGGGGCTCGATAGGGCGTGGAGGCCTGGACAAAGAGCCGCCCGCCGGGACGTAGCCAGCGGGCAATTCGACTTGCGCCGAGGGTGAGTTGCCGGCCGGTAAGAAAGTGAAGGACATTGGCGCAGTGGACGGCGCCGAGTTTGCCCTCGGGGAAGAACAGGTCACGCGGGAAGTGGCCCGGTTGCAGATGCAATCGCAATCGATCCTCTGGACTCACTTCGATTTCTGCACGCCGCTGCAATTCGGACAGGTGACTGGTTTCTACGTCGTTCGCGATTACCCAGGCGCCCGCGCGCAGAGCCGCCAGCGCCGCCAACCCGTAGCCTGTCCCGATATCCAACGCCGCGGAGTCGCTTGACCCGCAATTGCCGGCCCTGCAGAAATCTAGAAACAACTCGCTCTGAAGACTAAGCTGCTCCGAGATCCAGCCCATCCGGTTGCGTGTGAAAAGCCGTCCAGGCCGCCGCGGCTGTAATTTGCCGGTCACAGGTTTTAGGGTATCAACGCTCGCCGTTTGAGCGCCGCCAGTCGCGAAATGAAAATGCGCCGGCCGCGCTTCCCCTGCAGAGGCGCGGCCAGCGCAGACTCTTAACCAAACTCAACCCAGAGAAACTAGGTTAGATCGAACTTCTCCTGGTGCAGCAGTTCGTCCGCTACGACGAGTACTGGCCGGCCCAGAATCTCTTCAATTTCCTCAAGGTACTTGTTCTCGATCGATTTCATCTCTTTGGCCACTTCGGGGCTGGCGCGCAGCACGCACTCCTTGCCGTCGACGACCTTCGAGTATTTCTGGGCTTCGACCAGAATCTCGCTGATCACGGTCCCCACGCTCTTCACGTAACCAGCACCTTCGCAGTACGGGCAGTGAGAACAAAGCGCGCGTTCCAGACTTTGCTTGACGCGCTTTCTCGTGATAGCGACCAAGCCAAAATCATTGAATTGCAGTATCTTGTAAGGCGCCTTATCCGAGCGCATCGCCTCTTCCAGTGCAGTCATCACTTTAGTGCGATTTTTACGTTCGTCCATGTCGATGAAGTCGACGACGATGATGCCACCGAGATCGCGCAGTCGCATTTGCCGAACGATTTCTTTCACCGCCTCGACGTTGGTCTTGACGATTGTGTCTTCCAACCGGTTCGACTTACCGACATACTTGCCGGTGTTGACGTCAATGGCGACCAGCGCTTCGGTCTGGTTGATGACGATGTAGCCGCCCGACTTCAGCCACACTTTCGGGCGTAGGGCTTTCTCAAGCTCTTGCGTGATACTGAACGCATCGAAAATGGGCTCGGGACGCGTATACAGTTTGACCCGGGATAGCATTTGAGGAGCGATGCGCTCAACTGCGTGCAGCACCTGCTCGTACAAGTCTTCGTTGTCCACCCACACGGCTTTGAATCCGTCGGTCAACTGGTCGCGAAGCAGCCGTTGAACCACTTCGACGTCGTGATGCAGAAGCAGTGGCGCACGGCGTTTCTCGGCTTTCTGTTTGATGTCCAGCCAGAGATTCGAAAGGTACTGGATATCGGCGGCAATTTCATCTTCCGTCCGGCCTTCGCCGGCGGTCCGCATGATGAAGCCACCGGCGATGCCTTCGCGGTGCTTTTGAAGAACCTTCTTCAGGCGCAAGCGCTCTTCGTCGCTGCCGATCTTGCGCGAAACACCGAGGTGTTCGACGGTCGGCATGTAGACTACGTACCGGCCGGGCAAGGCAATATGCGAGGTGATGCGAGCGCCCTTCTGCCCCAGCGGTTCCTTTGCAATCTGGACGATGATCTCCTGGCCCTCTTTCAAGAGGTCTGAAATCAACGGCATTGGAGGACGCTCGCGATCACGGTCTTTGTCCTTATCCCTGTCGCGGTCTTTATCCCGATCTTTGTCGCGATCGCGGTCTCTGTCGCGGCCACGATTATCCCGATCACGACCGTTGTTCCGATCAGGCCGCTCGACCACGCGCTCGACGGCCCGTTCCGATTCCGGCGCAGCGGGTTCAAGCACCGCTGCTTCAGGTTCCGCAACCGCCTCGGCGGGACTCTCCGCAATCGGACTAGCCGGCAAGGATGCCTGCTGCCTGGACTTGCGGCGCATCCGCCGGGACATGCGATGAGCCATGCGGCCGGCCTGCGTGCGCAGCGTGGCCGAGGATTCCTCTCCCTCCGGTACCGGGGTGGTGGCGTCCCCAAGCTCAGAGGATTCCGTTTCGGCGTCTTCCTGGTCGGCTGACTCGATCGCGGCGCCCTCCTCCTGCGCGACAGTAGCCTCATCGGCAGGCGCGGAAGCACCCTCGACTTCCGGCTCCTCCACGGCGACAGTCGTAACTTCGTCTTCTACCCAGGGAACTGCGGAGTTCAACTCCTGGTCTGGAGTTGCCGTCTCCGCAGCAGTATCCGGAACTGAAACCTCGGCTGGTTTCGCCGCTTTCAATTCGGAGACTGGAAGTTCAGCGACCAGCGATGCCGAAGCTGATTCTTCGACAACTTCGACCGGTTCAGGCGCGGGCGCCGGCTCGACGTCGTCAGTAGCCTCGCCGGATGCGATCTCCTCATCTTCCCCCTCGGGCTCGTCCGGGCCTGACTCGGTCGATGGCACCTGATCTTCGTCCTCCTGCGACGCAGCGGCTTCGGCCCGCTCTTCCATCTCGTCCACACGATCCAGGATCGCTTCGGCGGCGTCCTCAGCCTCCGCCTCGTCCTCGGCCAGGGGTTCTGTATCGAGCTCCTCCTCGAAGGCTTCCGGAATGATGGCAGGCGGCGCTGCGGCGAGTGGCGGCGACTGGCGGCGGTACTTGGCAAGGGACTCGCCGGGCAACAGCAGGAACTCCTCTGAAGGCTGCGAGGTCTGCTGCTGGTGATGTTGCGTGGAATGCTGGGGTGCGGATTCCGGCAATGCGGATTCAGCGGGAACCTCTTCCGCCTCGACTTCCGCTTCGCCTTCAACCTCGCCTTCGGCCGTAGCCCCCGCCGATTGTTCATCAGCCGGCGAAGCGTACTTGGAGTCGGGGAACCCTCGACTGCCGCGGCGTCTGCGACGGCTACGTCTGCCGCGGCGGTCACGATGGGCTTCACCCTGACCCTCGGCTCCGCCAATCACTGGCGTGTTACTGTCCGTCGACGCTGGTTCGATCCCCGCTTCTACTTGTGGAACAATCGCAACCGCGGCCGGCTCTTCGATTCTCCGTTCCGCGCTTGCCACCGGCGGCAAGGCGAGGACGGGAGAAGCGTCGTATGACTCACGGGTCCGTTCGCGCTCGCGTGGGCGGGAGTCGCGGCTCCGGTCATCAACACGATCGAACTCGTCGCCGTGCTCCTCAAAGAAGTCTGAGACATAAAGGAAACAGTCCCGTTCTAGACCCAGGTCCACGAACGCGGATTGCATCCCGGGCAGCACTCGCGTGACGCGCCCTTTGTGAATGCTGCCGGCCAGCGAATACTCGTTGGCCCGCTGAAAGAACATCTCGACCAGTTGCCCGTCTTCGAGAATGGCAACTTTGGTCTCATGGCGGTTCTGGCTTATGACCAGTTCCTTGGACGGCATGAACTACCTCCGCTACGGTGAGCGACCACCGAGTGGAGCGGGGCGAGGAGCAATCGAGCCGGGTGCCTGTGAGACCTGATCTGAACTCCGCGCATCTCGCGAAACAGAATCCAGAGACGGCCCCAGTCCAGTCAATAAACCTGTTGTTCCTCCCAGTCGAGGCGATTACTCATCTCGGCCTTCTCTGGGGGCGCGGCGCGCACTTGCCGGCCGCGTTCGGCAAACCCTTTGATCGGACATTTGGCACCGGGTGGACTTTCCAACCGGCCGCACTTGACTCTACAGTCGCTTCACGATCCGAACCGCCGGAGCCGGACATTGTTGACCAACCCCAGCATTGCAAATACCGACATCATGCTCGACCCTCCGTAACTCATTAGAGGGAGCGGAATGCCGGTCACCGGCATACGGCCCACGGCCATTCCTGCGTTCACCAGCAAGTGGAACAGGAGCAGCGAGCCGACGCCCATACAGATAAACACCCCGGCCCGGTCCGGCGCTTTTTGTGCATTCTGCACGATCTGCATCAATAGCAGAAAATACAACGCGAACAGGACTAGAATGCCAACAAAACCATGCTCTTCGGCAAAGGCCGAAATCACGAAATCCGTATGCGCCGCAGGCAGAAACCGGAGCTGAGTTTGCGAGCCTCGAGCGACCCCCTCACCCCACATGCCTCCAGCGCCTACGGCAATTTTCGACTGGATTACCTGATACCCCGCGCCCATCGGGTCCCTCATCGGATCGAGGAAAGTGACGAGCCGGGCCCTTTGATAATCCTTCAGCAAGACCCAACCAGCGGGCAATAACACCGCTGCGGCCAGCAGCACCATGAGAGCGTGCTGCCAGCGAAAGCCACCAAAGAAAATACCGACTGCCAGGATGGGGATATATGTCAACGTGGTCCCCAGATCCGGCTCCGCCAAGACTAAGCCGGCCGGAATGCCGACCGCAATCCCGAGCTTCAATAAATCCCGCCAGTCCAGCCGATCGCTTCGCATTTCGGACAGGTATCGGGCTACCAGTAATACTATCACCAGTTTACCAAGCTCAGAGGGTTGGAATCGCAAGCCATAGAAAAGAGGAATCCAGCGCTTAGAACCCCAGACGTAGCTGCCCACCACCAAGGTCAACGCCAGGAATGCCAGCGTGATCCCGTACAGGATGGGTACCTGACTGAGCAGGTTGTGGTAGTCCACACGCGCCAGAATCCACATTAGGAACAGGCCACAAGCCAGCCAGACGCACTGCTTCATCCATGCGCTTCGAAATGCGGTGGCATGGGTCGCCGAATATATCTGGAGAATCCCGAGGGAACAAATGGCCAGCGCGATCAGCAGCATGGGCCAATCGATCTCGCGCAAGAAGCGGTAGCGGCCGAATTGGAGGGGAATCAGCGTGACCTCAATCCGGGCGAGGCGAGGTCGCTCCCCGGGACGCGAACGGCGGCCGCCAGATTCTGCGGCGCGCCAGACTGCTTCTGCCGGGCCTTCTTATCGTAGAAGGCCTTAATCACGTCGCGCACGATCGGCGCGGCAAGTGGGCCGTGCATGCCGTTCTCGTACAACGCCACAACGACAATTTCAGGATTCTCCCGGCTCGCGAAGCCCACGAACCAGGCATCGTCCCGGAACGCTTCCTCACCCAGTTTGGTCTTCAGAAGGTCGTTCGAGGCACGTTGCGCTGTACCGGTTTTTCCGCATAGGACGATGTCGCTCATATGCACCGCCGCGCCCGTGCCGCCTTCGTTGACCACGGCGCACATCCCGTCCAGGACTTTCGCCAGATTGAGCGGGTTGATATCAGCCGTATGGTCAACCTGTGGCGGATGGCCGTCGTCCAGGATGTGCGGGCGCATCCAAACGCCGTTGTTGAGCAAACCGCTATAGGCATAAGCAAGTTGCAGGGGGGTGACCGTCACGGCGCCCTGCCCGATGGCGACGCTGATCGTCTCACCCTCGTACCATTTCTCGCGCTGCGTGCGAATCTTCCAGGCCGAGGAAGGCACCACGCCTTCCTTCTCGCCGGGCAGGTCAATGCCTGTCTTCTTGCCAAGGCCGGCCATCTGAGCGTATTTCGCTATGGTGTCGATGCCGGTCATCCTGCCAACGTTGTAGAAGTACACATCGCAGCTCTGCGCGATGGCGCTGTGCAGATTAACCGTCCCGTGGCCGCCTTTCTTGTGGCACTTGAACACGCGGCCGTAGAACGTGGCGCTACCGGCGCAATGGACACTGAAGTTCTCGTCGATCGCCCCACTCTCCAAGGCGGCCAAAGCGACGAAAGGTTTGAAAGTCGAACCAGGTGCAAGCTGGGATTGAATTACTCGATTGAAAAGCGGCTTTGTGGGATCCTCGAGCAGTCCCTTCAACTCACTCGATTTCATCCTGCCGACGAAGAGATTCGGATCATATCCCGGCGCCGAGGCGTAAGCCAGGATATCGCCCGTTGCCGGTGCGATGGCGATCACGGCGCCGCGTTTACCTTCCAGCGCCATTTCAGCGACGGTCTGTAGGTCCAGGTCGATGGTCAGACGCAGGTCTTTGCCCGGAACGGCGGGCTTCATCCCCAGAACCTCACGCGTGTTCATACGGTTGTCCACACGCACCTGACGCTGTCCGTCTATCCCCGTAAGCGTGTCATTGTAGAAGCGCTCCACGCCCATTTTGCCGATCAGGTCGCCGGGGTTGTGGTTCGCCCACTCCTGGGAATTCAGCTCCGCCTCGCTGATCTCGCCGACGTAGCCAATGAGGTGCGAGGCGATGCCGTCTTTCGGATAGAGCCGGAACTGGGACTTGATGAGTTCCATTTCGGGGAACATGAGATCGTTGCGATGAGACTCGACGAAGGCCAACTCGCCCGAGGTTAACTCCTCCTTCACGGGGATAGTGAAATAACTGGGGCGACGTTGAAAGCGGCGTACGCGGGCCTGGAAATCCTGGACATCCAAATTCAGCCCGCGGGCGATCGGTTCCACGTGATCGTCCCGCAGCCCTTCTCGCGACAGCACCAGCCGGAAGGACGCGTGGTTATCGACAATCACGCGGCCGTCGCGGTCGAGGATTCTGCCGCGGGGTGCGGGCATCGGAAGAGACTTGATCTGGTTCTGCTGAGCTTTGGAGTTGTAAAGCCCCTCGTTTCGCACCTGCAAGTCCCAGTAGCCCACGAGCAGGAAAATGAAGACTGCGACGGTAAGGTATTGGAAAACGGCGACTTTCGCCGCCCCGGAATACGTTTCGTCGTGGACAAAACGCACCACTTTGGGCGCCTCGTGTTCTCGGTCTCCTTGGATTCTTGGCACGGGGTGTGAAGCGCCGAGGCGCTATTGGGCCTCAGACTTCAGTTTATCGAACACCTGAAACAGTGGGAGTGCGATGATCCCATTCAGAAAGGCGGCTATCAGGGTTTGAGGCAGCTTGAAATCGTCGTGGGCGCCCAGCAGCATGTGCGACAAAGCCCAAAACAACACCTGATGCGCGATGAAGAAACCGAAGCTCATGACGTAGCGCAAGCCGGAGTTTTCGACATCGAAGCGCAGGCTGACGCTGGCCGCCGAATAGCCGATCACCGTCTTCACAATGCCGTACATCCCCAACGGAATAAAGGTCAGGGAATCCTGCGCCAGCCCGATCAAACAGCCGGTGAGTGCCCCGGCCGGCGGCTGCCTGCGCATTATCGAAAAATATACAGTGACCAGAAGCGGTAGCTCCAGGTAGGAAAGGAAGCTGAAAAAGCGCGGCACGTAGACCTGAAACAGGATCGCCAGCACGGGCAGCAGCACCCAGGTGAACGGACGGAAGCTCCACACCCGCATGCGGCCGGGAGGGGTATGAACTACGGAATCGTTGAATTCCGTCACGGGCGGTCCTGCGCGGGAGGTTTGGGGCGCTGCGACGGTTGTGATATCAGTCCCGGTACTTTGGCCGCGGAGGCGGGTTCCGGCGACGGCTTGACGGGAACGGCCTGATTGTCGGGTACGGCTCCCGTGGCCGGTGCGAGCGCAGGGGGCGCCGCGGCTGGCTGCCGGTTAAAATCGGGGGCTCGATACGGCGTTGTACCAACCTGGAAGTTCTGCGACTCCACTACCCGCTTGTAGTGGTCCCGAATTCGGTCCGCGTCCGTGCGCATCGCGGACGGCGCTTCACCGGGAGTCGCGGGAGACGCGGGGTCCGTCATTGGGCCATTTTGGTCCGGCGCGGGCGCATCCAAAATCTGGACATCAGGGTTTGATGGTGTTGCCAGCTCGGGAATCTGGCCGTGCACGGCATCGAGCAGGATCAGAACCTCAGCAAAATCGCCGTCCAGGGCGATTGGCCGCACCTCGATTTCTTTACCGTCAACGCCGTCCTTGACTGCCCGCGCCTGCCCGACGCGCAGTCCGCGCGGGAAGATCCTATCTTCGCCGCTGGTGTAAAACCACTCATCCTTATCTACCGGTTGCTCGTTCCGGATCCCGAAGATGTGGCAAGTCCCGCCCTCGCCCTTCAGCAGGCCGCGAGTCCTGCTTTTTTGGGAGGTCACACCCGCAGCGAAACCCTGGCTGCTTGCCAGCATCATCAGAGAGGCGGTTGGATAGGAAGCGACAACCTGCCCGACGATCCCTTCCCCTGTGACCACCGCCATGCCGCGCTTTACACCTTCAAGGGATCCGCGGTCAAGAATGAAGACCCCGGACTGGACACCTGGGGCACTGCCGATAATGCGCGACGGCAGGCTCTTTGAAGGCAACTGAGAGCGAAACTCAAGTAAAGCCTGCGCCCGGCCGCTCTGCTGCATCTGTTCCTGCAGGAGTTGGTTCTTAATCTCAAGTTGGGCGGTCTGCCGCCGTAACTGGGCGTTGTCCTGTTCCAATTTGCCGGCCATGAACCAGCGCGCGAAAAAACCGCCCAGTCCGTCCCGCGTCAGTTCCATACCGCGGGCCATCGGCGTCACGGCAGTCACAGCCCAAACACGCAGCAGCCTGGTCTCGCCGTTGCTCTTGATCTGCCAGGCCAGCAATATCAACTGCCCGGCCAGAAGAAGCAGCAAGGCGCTCAGGTTCCGGTATCTACTGAACAGCCCATCCATGAGAAGAAACCGCGCCGGGCGGGAGCCCCGGGATCGACTATTCGATCGCGATCCTGCACAGCAGTTTGAAGTCGGTTAACATGCGCCCGGTTCCGAGTACAACCGAGGCCAGCGGATCCTCGGCGATCGAGACCGGCAATCCCGTTTCCTCGCGAATCCGTCGATCCAGGTTCTTCAACAGCGCCCCGCCACCGGTCAGCACGATGCCACGATCACTAATATCGGCGCTCAATTCCGGTGGTGTCCGCTCCAGAGCGACCCGGATTGCGTTCATGATGGTCGAGACTGGTTCGGAGAGCGCCTCGCGGATCTCTTCGTCTCCGATCACGACAGTTCTTGGCACGCCTTCGATCAGATTGCGCCCCTTAACTTCCATCGTGATCGGCTTATCGAGCGGAAACGCGCTGCCGATGGTGATCTTGATCATCTCGGCGGTGCGTTCGCCGATCAGCAGGTTATACTTGCGTTTCAAAAACTGCATGATCGCGTCGTCCATCTCGTTTCCGGCGATGCGGACGGAACGCGAATAGACGATGCCCGACAAGGAGATCACCGCAACGTCGGTAGTGCCGCCGCCGATGTCCACGATCATATTCCCCGATGGCTCAGTAATCGGCAAACCCGCGCCGATTGCGGCCACCATCGCTTGCTCGACCAGGTGCACTTCGCTCGCCTTGGCCCGGTAGGCCGAGTCGATAACCGCGCGTTTTTCTACCTGCGTGATCTCGCTGGGAACGCCAATCACGATGCGTGGGTGAACCAGCATTTTCCGGCCGTGAGCCTTGTGGATGAAGTAGTTCAGCATCCGCTCGGTCACCTTGAAATCGGCGATGACCCCATCTTTCATGGGCCGGATGGCGACAATGTTGCCCGGCGTACGGCCGACCATTTCTTTCGCCTCTTTACCCACCGCTTCGACTTCGCCGTTGTTTTTGTTGATCGCGACAATCGAGGGTTCGTTCACGACGATCCCTTTGCCACGAGCAAAGACGAGCGTGTTGGCGGTGCCCAGGTCGATTGCCAGGTCAGAGGAGAACAGGCTAAACAAGGAACGGATACTCATCGCGGCTTGTGGAAAACTCCTGCGTACTTGGTGGGAGCTAGCTGGTGGGGCTACTCAGGCAGAGCGCTTGAGCCAGAAGCTCGAACTCCCTTCGAGGGTAGCATACCCAGACTATGAATAAACCTGCATCTATTCCTAAAGCGTTGATTCTTCATACCCTTGCCGCAGTAGTTCACAGATGTTACGAGTCTGCAGGACAGCGCTGAGTCGGCCGGCGTCGGGCCCGGCCTGTGGCTGACCTCATACGCCGGGCATGACTTTGTGACGTCGCCCTGAGGTCCCTGTGAGATGATGGTCGGGGGTTAACGCAACAGTGGACGAACAACGGTACTACACGGAATCTCAGGCGAAGAAGACCATGCGGTTGACCTGCCCGTACTGCCGCGCCACCGACGAGCACGAACTGCGGTGGGTCGTACGCATGAAAAAGGACCGCTTGCCACCCGGTGGCGACGAGCGGGACCGTGCCAAGTTCCTGAAAGCACAGAGTTATATGGTACTGGTTGACGACAAGGCGCAATGCAAGCAGATGCGCTGCCGCAAGCCTTTCGACATATCCGGCATCAAAACCATGGCCTTTCTGTAAGTTGTTGCGATGGCTGAGGCGCAAGTCTGGACTCGACGAGGTTTCCTGGCGGCGGGAGGGCTCCTGGCTGCAGGCTGCGGTGACAAGCATGCCGAAGGCTACCGGGGATTTGCCTACGTTGCAATCGCTGGCAACCGCACCATTGCCGTCGTTGATCTCCTGTCGTTTTCCCTCCACGGCAGCATCCCGCTCTCCTGCCAGCCCTCCCTTTTGGTTGCCCACCCGGATCCCGGTAAGGCCGTTGCCTTCGTTGGAGGCAAAACGGAGGACGGCACCGCGATACTGGAGCGGGTCGATCTGGTCATCAGGAAGAGTGTAAACCGGGTCATCGCCGGGATGGGGAATCCCGTTGTTCGTAAAGACCACCGTGGAATCATCTGGACCTCGGCCGGTGACGCGCGACTGCGTGCCTGGAATGCCGGCAACTTGCGGCCTGTAGCACAGACGAGCCTGGCGGCCCGTGCAATCGATTTCGATGTTGCGCCGGACAAGCCTCTGGCCTGCGTCTGTCTCGAAGGCGGTCTGGCACAGTTCGTCGATCTCGCGACCGGGAAGGCCTTTGAGCCGGTGAAACTCGGTGCGGAGGCTACCGCCGTCCGGTTCCGTTGGGACGGGCGCGTCGCCATGGTGGCCCTGCGCAACGAGTCGCTGCTTTCCGTGCTCGACACAACCTCGAGAAGCATCATGACGGAACTTCCCTTGGCGTTGCGTCCCGATCATCTCTGTTTTACGGGCGACGGCGGCCAGCTGTTCATAACCGGTGAAGGGCGCGATGCGGTTGTAATTGTCTACCCCTATCAGACCGAGGTCGCGCAGACATCCCTGAGTGGCCGCAAACCAGGCCAGATGGCGTGCTCGTCTGCTCCGTCTTACTTATTCGTCTCAAACCCAGGGGCTGGTTCGGTGAGCGTCTTCGATATCGAAACGCAGAAGGTTGTTGCCGTCACAGGCGTCGGCGTGCAACCCGGCCCGATCGTCGTGACGCCCGACCAGCAATACGCGCTGGTCTTGAACCAGGGTTCGGGCGATCTGGGCGTGATCCGCATCGCGTCGATCAAGGGGGGTCGTGCCCGCAAAGCACCGCTGTTCACCATGATCCCCGTCGGCGGAGTCCCCGTCGCCGCGCTGGTGCGGAGCGCCGGGTGAACCGTGCTCCGCACCAGCGGGCATATGCCTACTATTACCCACTATTCGAGGCTCAACACCGTCAGCGATGAAGGCGCGTCCGCGCTGCGGAACACCCGCTCGGTGGCCTTCTGGAAGTCGGCTGCCTTGGCCTCGTACGTATGCATGAACTTCTGCGGGTTCAATTCGCACAGCGGGAACCAAGAACTCTGCACCTGCACCATGATGCGGTGGCCACGGCGGAAGGTGTGGAAGAGGTCGGGCATCGCGAATTCCACCTTATCCAGCTTCCCCGGAACGAACGGTTCCGGCTTCTCGAAGCTCTTGCGGAACTTACCCCTGAAAGGTTCGCCGCGCAGCAACCGCTGGTAGCCCCCCATGTGCAGATTCCATGGGATGCCGTCGTGGTCCGGATAGTCGCCCGGGTACACGTCGATCAATTTGACGATGAAGTCGGAATCTGTGCCCGTTGTGGACACGAATAGAGAAGCCTTCAATGGCCCGGCAATGCGGAAGTCCGCTTCGAGCGGCTCGGTTTCATAGGTCAGCACATCGGTTCGGGTTGAGGCGAAGCGCTGGTCTTCCACCATGTAGTTGTAGCTCATGCCGGTGGTGATTTCAGGGGTAAACGGTACGGGCTTGTTCGGGTCGCTCACGTACTCGTCGAACACGTCACCGTTCGCATCGGGCTTCTCAAAACCCAGCTTCCCACTCGAGTGGAAGTACAGCGTCTTGGGTTTGGCTTCCTTGGGTGGCCAAGCGGGCAACTTGTGCCACTCGTTACGCCCGGTTTCAAAGACGTAGGCTTCTGGAAGCTTGCCCCCCTCACCCTTGGCCTTGAGATGCCACAGGAAGAACGGGTATTCGATATTCTCCTGAAAGTACTTCGAAGTCGCGCTGTCGAACTGAACTTCTCCCAGTCGGTCCCCCAGGCCCCTCGACCACCCCCCGTGCACCCATGGACCTTCGACGATCATCAGGGACGAAGTCGGGCTCTGCTTCTTGGCGGCTGCGTAAACGCCCAGTGGGCCGAAGACATCCTCGGCGTCGTACCATCCACCGACCGCCATCATGGCCGGCTTGATGTTCTTGAGGAACGGGCGTGGATTGCGCGACTGCCAATATTCGTTGTACACGTCGTGCTCGATCAGCTCACGCCAGTATTCGATACGCCCGCGGAAGTACCTTTCATCGGCATTCTGAATCGGTCCGAGCCGGCGGAAGAAATCGTAGCCGTCGGGAGTCTGCATTTCCACGTAAATGCCGCCGTTCAATCCATCGGGCTGCTTGGGCTGTCCGAAGCCCCCCAGGAAGTTGAACGCGTGTGGCAGGAATAGCACGCCGTTGTGGCGGAAATCGTCACCCATGAACCAGTCCGTGACTGGAGCTTGCGGCGACGAGGCCACCATCGCCGGGTGCGCGTCAATCGCGCCCATCGCCGCGTAGAACCCAGGGTAGGAAATGCCATAGATTCCGGCTTTCCCGTTGTGGTTCGGGATGTTTTTCACCAGCCAATCCACCGTGTCGTAGGTATCCGATGGCTCGTCGATGTCCTTGGACGACTGTTTGTTGGGATTCACCGGCCGGACGTGGACGAAGACGCCCTCGCTCTTACCCTTGCCCCGAACGTCCTGCCGGACGAAAACAAACCCCTCCTTCACGAAGAGCTCAGTCTGTCCCGGCCCGAGTTGCGACGGGTAATTGTCGTCACCATACGGTCCAACGGTGTAGGGCGTGCGATTCAACAGAAATGGGTAAGTTTGAGAAGCATCCTTCGGAGTGAAGACTTGCGTAAACAGGCGGACGCCGTCACGCATCGGGATCAGGAACTCGTGTTTAGTGTAGTGCTCTTTGATGTACTTCTGCCGCTCGAGTTGGTCGGAACCCGGCTGAGGGCGAGGCTGCGCCAACAATGCACAGAGGCTTAAGGAGGCGGCTAGAAAAGTTCGCTGCGCGATCTTCATATCTGAACATCATAGCCGCGACCGGACGGTAGCGTTCAGTGGTGCAGCGCGCCAACAGTTCAAAACCGCATGACCAGCGTTCTGAACAGTGCCGAACTGCTGGTCAACGTTGCCTGACCTAGCCAGTGCCCGAGACCGGTCGAATAGAACAGGACCATCAAGAGCAAAAAGCCGTAACGCGACAGTTCGATGTACCAGCGAACAGGGAAACCCGTCGCAAGCAGAACTTTGGAGCCATCGAGGGGCGGCAGCGGGATCAGGTTGAATAACGCAAGATAAATGCTCAGGTAGACCGCGCGGAACAGAATATCCACGGCATTCGGCAGAAGGTTCGCGAGGACCACGATGCCCCCGGCAAAAACCAGGTTGCTCATCGGTCCCGCCAACGCGACCAGCGCCATGCCGTACTTGCCTCCGCGTAACTTGCGAGGGTCCGTCATGACTGGCCTGCCCCAGCCGAGGAAACCGCCGCCCATCAAAGATGTGACCAGCGGAATGATCACGGTGCCGAACCAATCAACATGCGCGAGCGGATTCAGGGTGACGCGTCCGTCACGCCGGGGCGTGTCGTCGCCCAACTTCGTGGCCACCCAGGCATGCGCGAACTCGTGCGGCGTGGTCAACGTCCAGAAGATGAGAACGTCCAGTAGGGCGTGCGCGAGGTGCTCGTTCACCGGGCAGTCAACTCCGGCGCTGGGGCGCTTCTGTGCAAAAGAGGGGAGGGTTTCATGCGGGCAAGTTGGCGGTTGGGGAACTCTTCCACCTTAGCGCATGCGGGGCAGGGCGGCTTTATGGCCGCCCCACTCGGAGCTAGAAGCCGTCGCGCCGCCAAACGACCTGTCCGCCGACGATCGTGGCCACTGGGCCACCCTGGAACGTGTGCTGGTGAAACGGCGAGTTCTTGCTCTTCGACAAGCTCTTGTTTACGTCGTAGACCCAGGCACGCTGCGGGTCGAGCAGAGTCGCGTCGCCCACGAATCCGAGCCGCAACGCTCCACGGGCCTGCTCGCCCTTCCAGCCAATCACGCGAGCCGGTTCGGACGTGAACAAGGCGATCAGGCGGGTCAAACTCAGTTTCCCGGTATGGACCAGTACTTCGAGCGCAGTGCCTAACGCCGTTTCCAGCCCGATGATGCCGAACGGGCACTTTTCGAACTCCTGCATCTTGTCGTCGCCCGCATGCGGAGCATGGTCGGTGGCGATACAATCGATGGCGCCATTGACCAGGCCATTCACGACCGCGTCCAGATCCAGATCCGAGCGCAGTGGTGGCTTCATCTTGTAGTTCGAATCGTAAGCCGGCATCAGGCCGGTATGCAATGCGATGTGGTGCGGCGTGGCTTCAGCCGTGACCGGCAACCCGCGCTGCTTGGCGAATGCCACCATGCTCACCGCATGCCGCGTGGAAATATGGGCCACGTGATAGCGCGCGCCAGTCAGTTCCGCCAGTAGGATGTCGCGGGCCACCATGACGTCCTCGGCGGCGCTCGGGATGCCGGACAAGCCTAGCCGCACGGAATCCAGACCCTCGTGCATATCGCCGTCGCCGCTCAGGTGCAGATCTTCGCAATGGTCGATGACCGGGATTTCTACTTCGCTCGCAGTCTCCATGGCGCGGCGCATCACACGCGAATTCATTACCGGACGACCATCGTCGCTGATGGCAACTGCGCCCGCCGCTGCCATCGAGCTGATGGCAGCAAGTTCTTCCCCTTTGCTGCCTTTCGTGATGGCACCAATCGGGAAGACGTTGACTATGGCATGCCGCCTCGCGCGCTCGATGATGTAGCTGGTCACCGTAGCCGAATCGTTCACCGGCATCGTATTCGGCATGCAGCAGATAGTCGTGAAACCTCCCGCCGCAGCCGCGCGCGATCCGCTTTCGATGGTCTCCGCGTGTTCAAAGCCCGGTTCCCTCAAGTGCACGTGGATGTCAATGAAGCCCGGCGCGACGACCAGCCCCGTAGCGTCCAGCGTCTCCGCTCCGGAAATGGAAAGGTTCTGTCCAACCGCGGCAATTACGCCGTCTTCAATCAGCACGTCCGCGACGTTGTCGAAACCGGATGACGGGCAGATCACCCGCCCGTTGCGAATGACGAGTCTCACTGGAGTAATACCCTTTCCAGAACAGCCATGCGAACCGCGATTCCGTTTTCCACCTGATTCAAGATCATCGAGCGCTGCGAGTCCGCGACTTCCGACGAAATCTCCCGTCCGCGGTTGATCGGGCCGGGGTGCAGCACGATGACGTCGGGTTTGGCCAGGCTCAGGTGCTCGAGCCGCAGCCCGTAAAACTGGAAATACTCGCTGGCGTCCATAGTCGGCTCGTGGATCCGTTCCAGTTGCACGCGCAGCATCATGATGACGTCCGCTCCGAGTATGGCCTTGCGGATGTCGTGCTCCAGCCGTACTCCAGGAGCGATCCTGGCCAGTTCTCGCGGTACCAGCGAGGGTGGTCCGCAAAGCACGATGTCCACGCCGAATTTCGACAGCAGGAAGATATTCGAGCGGGCCACGCGGCTGTGCGCGATATCCCCGATAATAGCCACGCGCAAGCCCTCCAGCGCGCCTTTGTTATCGAGAATCGTGCGCGCGTCCAGCAGCGCCTGGGTCGGGTGCTCGTGCGTGCCGTCTCCGGCGTTGACGATCGGAGTCGTCAGGTGCCGCGCCAGGAAGTGCGGAGCGCCGGAAGCGCCGTGGCGCATCACAATCGCTTGCGGGCGCATGGCCACCAGAGTGTTGAGCGTATCCACCAGCGACTCACCCTTGGTGACGCTCGAGCCGGAGGCCGTGATCGACAACATCTCCGCGCCCAGGCGCCTGGCGGCGATCTCGAAACTCGAACGGGTGCGGGTGGAGTTTTCGAAGAAAAGGTTCACTATCATCTTTCCCGCGCAACTCGTCAGGCGGGGATAGCTACCGCTCTCCTTCGGTTGAAAGTTACGCGCCCGCTCGAGCAGTTGCTCGATGTCCGGTCGCGGAAAGTTTTCGATGCCGAGCAATCCGGTTGCCATGGCGGCTTTAGTCCACCTTTTCTACGAGCAGGACCTTCTCCACACCATCGACCTCCTGATATTTCACCTCAATGATCTCGCGCGAAGAGGTAGGCACTTTGCGCCCCACGTACTGGGCCTCGATTGGCAGTTCGCGATGGCCGCGATCGATCAGTACAAGCAGCTGTACGCGCGCCGGGCGGCCCAGTTCAAACAGCGCATCCAGCGCGGCGCGAACCGTGCGGCCCGTGTAAAGCACGTCGTCCATGAGCAGCACGTCTTTCCCCACCACGGAGAAGTCGATTTGCGTCCCGCTGACCACGGGTCGCGGACCGACAGCCGACAGGTCATCGCGGTAGAGATTGATATCAAGCGTCCCAACCGGGACCTTGTAGCCTTCGAGCGCTTCGATGTTCTTCGCCAGACGCTGCGCCATGGGCACTCCCCGGCGCTTGATACCGATAAACGCAAGGTTCTGGAGCTCAGGCGTCTTTTCGAGAACTTCGTGCGCCAGGCGAACCATGGTGCGGTCGATCTCGGAGGCGCTCATCAGTTGTGTTTTTTCTCGGATGGAAGGCATAGCGAGGCTCGAAATCAATATATCAGGCAGCCCGCCTACTGGCGCTTCATCCTTTCGCGAATGGCCCTGCTCAGTTTCTCAATTTGGTCGAGTTTTTTGATGTTCCGGACCGAGACGACGTAATGTGCGTCCTTCCGCGCATCTGTTTGAACCTCTTCGATCAGCCTCGCCATTTGCTCAAGGTCCCTTAAGTTGTGTTGATGATCTGCCTTCAGGATGTCCTCAACTTGCTTAGGTGTAATTGGGAAGGGTGTCTCGGTTGGATCTTCGACGGGCGGTGAAGCTTGCCTCTGTGCGCCGGCGAATGTTGACAGGCATAGGCAGAATATGAAGCGGCGTAATACTCGGAACGCGCTGCTATCATAGCTCTTTATGCAGGACGTGAATGTTGGCATTGTAGGCCTCGGCAACGTAGGAATTGGCGCACTGACTATTCTCGCGGAAAACGCTGGCCAGATTGCCGCTAAGCTCGGCTTCCGCCTGAATGTGGCGGCAGTTTGCAGCCGCACGGCAAAGAGCAAGAATTTGCCCGCCGCGATCTCAAACGCGCTCGTGACCGAGGACTGGCGTGAAATTACAGCCCATCCCGGTATTGACGTCGTAGCCGAGTTGATCGGTGGTACGGGTGCTGCACGCGAGGTGGTCGAGAGCGCAATTGCCAATGGCAAGAGCGTCGTGACGGCGAACAAGGAACTGATTGCCCTGGACGGCGTCGAGATCTGGCGGCGCGCTGCGGCGAAAGGTGTCGAACTCGCCATGGAGGCTTCCGTGTGCGGAGGCATCCCCATCCACGCTGCGTTGCGGGAAGGAATCTGCGGCGACCGTATCGAAACGATCTTCGGCATCCTGAACGGTACCTGTAACTACATCCTCACCGAGGTGGAGAAGCACGGCACCGCCTTCGATCTGGTTCTGGCCGAGGCCCAACGCCTGGGGTATGCCGAGGCCGATCCGTCCGCTGATGTCGATGGCTTCGACGCACGCTCCAAGTTGTCACTGCTCGCTTCCATCGCCTTCGGAGTGCGCATCGATCCAGCCAGTATTGCGACCGAGGGCATCCGCCGCGTAAGCCCGATTGACTTCCGCTACGCGCACCAACTGGGCTGTACCATTCGTCTGCTTTGCTCGGCACGTCATGAGGGCGATGGACTCTTCCTTTCCGTCAGGCCCGCACTCATACCCCTCACTACAGTTCTGGGTAGCGTCCAGGGTGCTTACAACGCCGTCTGGGCCAAAGGTGCGTTTGGCGCTGACACGTTTTACTATGGGCGCGGTGCGGGATCGTTGCCGACCGGTGTGGCGGTTGTGAGCGACCTCATGCAAGTGGCGCGCGATCTGCGCTTTGGCAGCCTGCAGCGCGTGTCTCCCTTCGGCTTCACCGACATCCCCGGAGCCGAGCCCCGCGATATTGGAGAGCAGAGCCGCGAGTGGTTCCTGCGCTTCCGCGTGAAGGATCAGCCGGGCATCATCGCCGCGCTCAGCGCGATCCTGGCTGAGTATCACATCGGAATCGATGCGGTGCTGCAATTGCCCGCCGAAGACTGGCGCTCGCTGCCCTTCGTGATTACGCTCGAGAATACCGTCGAGTCGAATCTGCGGGCAGCTCTGGCGCGCATGGCTGAACTCGATTTCATGTCCGATCCGCCTTTTGCCATGCCGCTTGAAAGGGGGCTCTGATGGTGGCGTCCATCCGGATTCTGCTCCTCCTCGCAGGACTTCTTCCCACCGTGGTGGCTCAGAAGGCCAACCAAGACTATTCGACCCCCGAGAAGCGCGCGGCCCAAGCCGTTTCGCTCTCCGACCCGGATCGGCCGGAGCGGTTGAAGGCCCAGGCGATTGTGGATTCACTCCATTTGAAGCCCGGAATGAGCGTGGCCGATATCGGTGCCGGTGCTGGAATCATGCTGCCCTTTTTCAGCAAGGCCGTTGGCGGATCCGGCACGGTCTATGCTGAAGAGATCTTCGACGACTTTCTGGCGCGCGCGAGGACCTACGGGGGAAAACAGGGTCTCAAGAACGTCGAGTTCGTGCTGGGCACGGAGCACGACCCGAAGCTCCCTGAAGCCTGTTGCGATGTGGCGGTGGCAGTTCATGTCTATCACCACTTCAACTATCCTGCCGAAATGCTAGCCGGCCTGCGTCGCGCCCTGAAACCCGGAGGCCGCTTCGTTGTGATCGATTACTACCGGCGGCCCAACGCAATGGGCACGGGCAACATGGCGTTGGAGCACATGCGACTTGACTTCGAGGACGTCGTTAAGGAGATCGAAGTCAACGGCTTCAAGCTCGTCGAAAGCCACGAACACATTCCTGGCAAGCAGTACGCCGCCACCTTCCAGCGTTGATTGCCTCTGGACTTACTCGCACTCCCAATCATCCCGGGAAAGCCACTATCTGGCTGGGGATTGAGTACTTCCGCCTGAATTCGGGCAAACTGAGAAGAAGCGCATGATTTCGGAATTGCAGACTGTCCGCATCGATGAGCTCTCCCTCGACAGCGGCGAGGTTCTGCGCGACGTTGCAGTCGCGTATGAAACTTACGGCCGCCTGAACGAGCGCAAGTCAAACGCGATTCTGATATTGCACGCCTTCACCGGGGATGCGCACGCGGCCGGCGTCGATAAGGACGGCAAGGACGGGTGGTGGTCCAGCATGATCGGCCCGGGCAAGGCCTTCGACACCGACAGGTATTTCGTTCTTTGCTCGAACGTTTTGGGCGGGTGCCGCGGGACTACGGGTCCATCCTCGCCTGATCCGGCGACCGGCAAACCCTATGCCATGGGCTTTCCGGTGATTACGATCGGAGATATGGTGCGGTTGCAGCACCGCCTCGTCGAGTCTCTGGGTATCTCGCAACTTCTGGCCGTTTCCGGCGGCTCCATGGGAGGCATGCAAGCGCTGGAATGGGCCGTTGCGTTTCCAGAGTCGGTCTACGCCTGCATACCGATCGCGACGACCGGTCGCCACACGGCACAACAGATCGCCTTTAACGAGGTAGGCCGCCAGGCCATCGTTGCCGACCCCGATTTTCACGCCGGGTCCTACTACGAATCCAAGCCGCCCGCACGCGGATTGGCGGTTGCCCGCATGGTCGGTCATATCACCTACATGAGCGACGATTCGATGCGGGAGAAGTTTGGGCGAAGACTGCGTGGCAGGGAGGAGTTCAGCTACGGTTTTGACGCGGATTTTGAGGTCGAGAGCTATCTGCGGTATCGTGGTTCGCAATTTGTCGGTAGATTTGACGCGAATTCCTACCTATACATCACTAAGGCGATGGACTACTTCGATCTGACAGCCGGCTACGGTTCGCTTGGAGCATCTCTCGAGCGCGCCAAATGCCGCTTTCTCGTGATCAGTTTCACCTCCGACTGGCTTTATCCGAGTTACCAGTCGCTCGAGATCGTGAACGCCCTGCGCAGCCGCAATCATGATGTGACGTACTGCGAGTTGAGTTCCAGCTACGGGCATGATGCTTTTCTGGTGGACGTCACTCACCAGACCGGAATCGTCAGGGGATTCCTCGCGCGCTGCGAACGTGAGTTGGAGGCTGCGCGGTGAAGGTTCAAGACGTGCTCGGGCGTCGCGACTATGCCCTGATCTCCAAACTGATTCCACAGGCCAGCAAGGTGCTCGACCTGGGCTGCGGAGACGGCGCGCTGCTCGCGTTTCTCAAGGAGTCCAAAGGGATTGAAGCTCGCGGCATCGAACTGAATCCGGAGATGGTTCACGCCGCCATAGCGCGCGGCGTTTCGGTCTACCAGGGAAACCTTGAAGGTAGCTTGCGCGAATACCCCGACAAGGCGTTCGACTACGTGCTCCTCAGCCAGACCGTTCAGGAGACTCGCAAGCCATTGAAGGTCCTGACTGAAATGCTGCGGATTGGGAGCCACGCCATTATCGCCTTCCCGAACTTCGGCCACTGGCGCGTCCGGTTCTCGCACCTGATCAGCGGCCGCGCCCCAAAGACGCGCCTGTTCCCGCACGCCTGGCATGCTTCCCCGAATATCCATTTCCTTACGGTGCTCGACTTCGAGGAGTTGGCGAGCGAGCAAGGCTGGTTGGTAGAACAGCGTCTATTCCTCAGCGGCAATCGCCGGATCTACCGATTTCCTAATCTATATGCGGAAATAGCGGTTTACTTATTGAAGAGCCCGTCATAATTTCGCGCGATGCAACTGACATTCCGTGGTTGAATACAAGTTGTAACCTCGAGATCGCGCCAGATCGAGGGTCATTAGGGAGGACGTGTGCCCACGCAGTGCATCCTGATCGTTGACGATGAGGTGCCGATCCGGCAGTTGCTCGTGGACTACTTGACCGAACTCGGGTACCGGACAGCCGAAGCCTGCGACGGTTTGGACGCCCTGGAGAAAGTGAAGGTGGTCGCACCCGATTTGGTGATCCTCGACTTGGTCATGCCCGAGCAGGAAGGCATCGAGACGATTCACGAAATCCGGAAGACTCACAAGGACCTCAAAATCCTGGCCGTTTCCGGTGCCTTCGCCGGCCAGTTTCTTAGAACGGCTGAATTGTTGGGAGCAAACGCAGTTCTGGCCAAGCCGCTGAATCTCGTCGAACTCGCTCGACTGGTGAAGAAGTTGCTCGGCTGATTCTGCGTGGATTCCGGGAACCGGCAAGGCCGCGAACAGCAGCGCCGGGCCGGGAATGACAGTGCGCGATCGAGTTTGCCGCTATCTGCCAAGTGAGCGAAACGGCGCCTTGAATGGGGACGATGCTGTTTTCCGGTAGGCCACGCGCGGCAGTTATCGAGCTCCCGGAGTTGCCCGCAGCGGTCTTCTGTTTATCTGACAGCAGCCTCAGTCGCCCGAGAGCTTGACCAACCCCGCTTGCTCGGCCAGCGCCTCTCCGCTCAGTACCTTCGCCGCATCGGCTGCGCTGAACTCTTCCACCTTCGAGGAGATGTTCATCGAGCAGAACTTGGGGCCGCACATGGAACAGAAGTGCGCATCCTTAAAACCCTCTTGCGGCAGTGTCTCGTCGTGGTAGGCCCGCGCCGTTTCCGGATCCAGCGCCAGTTCAAACTGGCGGTTCCAGTCGAACTTGTAGCGAGCGCGGGATAGTTCGTCGTCACGGTCGCGCGCACCGGGGCGTTTGCGGGCAATATCGGCGGCGTGAGCCGCGATCTTGTACGCGATGATCCCAGCTTTCACGTCCTCTTTGTTCGGCAGCCCGAGATGCTCTTTGGGTGTTACATAGCACAGCATCGACGCACCGTACCAGCCGATCATGGCCGCTCCGATCGCACTGGTGATATGGTCGAAACCAGGAGCGAAGTCGGTCACCAATGGGCCCAGAGTGTAGAACGGAGCCTCGTAGCACAACTCCATTTCCTTCTCCACCTGAAGTTGAATCTGGTCCATCGGGACATGGCCAGGGCCTTCGATCATCGTCTGGACGTCGTACTCCCACGCGATCTTGGTCAACTCGCCGAGCGTCTTAAGTTCGGCAAACTGCGCCTCGTCGCTCGCATCGGCCAGCGAACCTGGGCGCAACCCATCACCGAGCGAGAAGCTTACGTCGTGCTTCTGGAAGATTTTGCAAATGTCGGTGAAATGCTCGTAGAGGAAGTTCTGCCGGTGGTTCTTGACCATCCACTCGGCTAAGATCGATCCTCCCCGGCTGACGATACCCGTGACGCGCCGGGTGGTCAGCGGAATGTGCTGCACCAGCACGCCCGCGTGGATGGTCATATAGTCCACGCCCTGTTCCGCCTGCTCCTCGATCACTTCCAGCATCACCGCCGGCGTCAGGTCTTCAATGCGGCGGACTCGCGCCAGCGCCTCGTATATCGGCACGGTCCCGACGGGCACGCTGGAGGCGCCAATGATGGCGCCGCGGATCTCGGCGATATCGCCGCCAGTAGAGAGGTCCATCACGGTATCGGCACCGTATTTGATGGAGTAGTTCAGCTTTTCGAGCTCGCCCTCGATATCCGAGGTGGTGGACGAGTTGCCGATATTCGAGTTGATCTTGCAGCGCGAGGCGATGCCAATGGCCATCGGCTCCAGGCATATGTGGTGGATATTGGCGGGGATGATCAGCCGGCCGCGGGCCACTTCAGCGCGGACGAATTCCGGCGCAAGGTGCTCGCGGAGAGCGACATACTGCATCTCCTCAGTCACTACGCCGCGACGCGCATAGTGCATCTGCGTGCGGATTGCATCGCCTTCGCGCTTGTCTACCCAGGTGGCTCGATCCATGGTCCGATTATGACATGTGACGTTAACCAATAAAGTCAGGTCAAGATTTACGCAACGTCGAGAAATGCCTGGGTATCCGGCGGCTCACTCCGGGACTGCGCCTGCTCCGTCCCAGCGCCCGTGCTCCCTCAACTTCGCAACTTCCCCCCGCGCCAACTCCTGCAGCTTCAGGACGTCGACCTTAACTGAGCGGTTCAGCGGCATTTCGCCGGTTTCAAGCAGGACGTAGTGCAGCGGACGCATGTAGCCTGCGAGCGAGCGCGCATGGCGGCGGAGTTCAGCCTCGGTGACAACCGCGCCAGGCCGTTTCTCCACGAACGCGACCATCGCTTCGCCCCACAATGCGTGCTCGTGGCCGACCACCCCGGTGCTGGCAACCTGGTCGGCGAGGCCGCTGAAGTGACTCTCCACATCGCCTGGAAAGACCTGATAGCCTGCCGTCTTGATCACCCACTTGGCCCGGCCGGCGAGCCGGAGTCCGCGCTCGTCCGTGCTGCCCATGTCGCCTGTGTACAGCCAGCCGTCGGAGGAAAGCACCTGTGCGGTCGCGGCGGGGTTGTTTACATAGCCCAGGAAGGACTGTGGGCCGCGGAAGCAAATCTCGCCGGTTTCGCCGGCCGCGAGTTCATCACCCGCTTGTCCATCCACCCGCATGGGGCCCCGAACGCTCATCGGGTAAGCGGGAGCGGCAGGGCCGAGCGTACCTTCCAACTCATCGACTGAACCCGTCAGCGGAGTGTAGGTCACAAAGCCGCTCGTTTCCGTCAGACCCAACCCGGTGCCGATCAGCGGCGCCATGCTGCGCATCTTTTCGAGGAACGCTCGCGGCACGGACTGCCCCCCGTACACGGCTCGGCGCAAGCTGGAGATGTCCGTGCCGTCATACGCCCCCAGCCGCCATTCCATTTGGAACATCGCTGGGATTTGTCCGACCAGCGTTACCTTGTACTTGGAAATCGACGCCAACGAGAGGGCCGCGTCGTAGATCTCGAGTACCACCGCGGTCCCGCCACTGAACAATGTTGTCATCAGGATTTCGGCCTGCCCGCCGACGTGGGAGGCGGGCAGGTTCAACAGCACGCGTTGTCCGGGGCCGAACTCGAAGGCGGTCCCGAGACAGAGGTTCTGGCAAACGATGCCGCGATGGGAGAGCAGCGCGGGCTTGGGTGATCCGGTCGATCCGGAAGTGAAAATCACCTGTACGCCGTCACCGGGCTCAATCTCGAGCGGCGCAAGCACCGATTTTGGCCGTTCGAACAGTTTCGCAATCGGGATCGCACCCTCGATGCACTCCTCCGGGCCGGAGAACTGTAAGAGGTGCTCGACCGAGGGGCAATGCGCTTTGACTGCTTTCGCGAGGTCACGAAAGTCGGCCAAGGGGGTCTTCCCCAAGTGCGCGTATCCGCGTGCGCCGATCGAAGCCACCTCACGCAACACCTCTGCCGGGCCGAGTCGCAAGTCCAGCGGAGCGTGAATCACGCCGGCCCGGAAGCAGGCATATTCCAGGATGATGTGCTCGCTCAGGAACGGGACGGAGGCTGCCAGGAAGTCGCCTTTGCCGAAGCCCAAGTGCCGCAAGTTCTGCTCGACGGCCAGGCTTGCATCCCGCAACTGCCGCCAGGTGAGCGTGCTGCCGCGCGTGGCATTGATGATTGCGGTGGCATCGGGACTCCGCTCTGCCCAGTAGTCCAAGGCCTGGTGGACCAGTGTTCGGCCGGTCGTTTCACGGCGCAGTTGCTCGGCTGTTACGAGATGTGACATCGATGACACCTCACGCTATGGTAACCGCTAGCTTCGGGGCGGGGGCTCGTTCCAGTGCTCGAACCGGATAAAACAGGTTTAGGCCTTGCACCCGGAATACTTTACAATACAATCCCCTTATGATCATCCCTCGCCGTGACATCTTCAAGTACGCCGCGATGGCCGGAGCCGCCACGCTGGGATTGGTGCACAGCAGAGCCGCCAAGTCCAAATTCGGCATGCCGGGTCCGTTCCCTGGGCTGGTGGTCGGCGTGGAACATCCGGGGGCGATCGTTAATGGCGCATACCAGCCGGAGCCGGTCCGCCGGATGCTGGAAAAGGGGATGACCGTCCTGACGGGTGCGCCGGACTGGACCCAGGCGTGGAGGTCGTTTTTCGAAAAGGGTGACGTCGTCGCGATCAAGGTGAGTCCAGTCGGGGGGCCGACGCTCTGCTCCGATGCCACCGTTCTGCACTCGATTCTCGACGGGCTCAAGCAAGCGGGTGTTTCCGGCAGAGACGTGATTGTGTTCAACCGCTACCGGGACGAGTTTCTGGAAGCGGGCATCGACAAGTGGGTTCCGCAGGGCGTCCGAACGGAATTCGCTTCGCCGAAGTTCACTGAAGCCCAACTGGACATGGACGGCTACGACCGCGACCACTATATGGAAATGGCATTGATCAAGCCCGGCGAAACCTGGAGCGACCCCCATTTCCGCCGATCTTACGTTGCGAAAACGATCACGCGCCAAGTCAACAAATTCATCAATCTGCCAGTTCTGAAGCACCACCAATCGGCCGGTGTGACCATCGCACTCAAGAACATGTCCCACGGCATGGTGAACAACGTTTATCGTAGCCATCAGACACCGACCGCCAACGCTTGCGGCATCTTCATCCCGTCGGTCGTGAATCTGCCGGTGTTGCGCGAGAAGGCTGTGCTGCACATCTGCGACGCCGTGAAAGCCTCATACCACGGCGGCCCCGGCGCGCGCCCGGAGTTCGTCTGGGAACATAAGACGATGTACTTCGCGACCGACCCGGTTGCCCTCGACAAGACGGGCTGGAAGGTGCTCGATGCCAGGCGCGCTGCGGCGGGCATGGCGCCGATTGCGATGTCGAAGCCCGACGAAGCGAGTCACTTCCTGAACTGCCAGGTAGAGCACATCGAGATCGCTGGGTCGTTGGGGTTGGGCGAGTTCGACGACCAGAGAATCCGGTTGAAGAAGATCACCCTGTAGACGCGCTGACGAAGATTGAACTGAAGTACCAACGACGCCGGAGACCTCGCCTGGCTTGTGCCGCATGATGCGCACCCGCCCTCATCCATAGCCGCGCACCGGTGCGTCCCGCGCCAATTTTGCGCCGATGCCGGGATGACAACGTCCAATTGGTCAGGCTCGCCGTGGCGCATCATTCGGACCGGCACCGGCAATCGGCACACCTGGCGAACTGAGGTAGGCAAGGCCATCAGGAGAAGGTGGCTTGAACGTCAGCACGAGCAAAGAGCGGCTGGGATCGAGACGCGTGACCGCCCCAGAATCAAAGCAACCCCAGCGGCCTCGGGGAGACCAGATCGATGCCGTCGTCCCGCCGCCTCGGAGTTCGAGACGGCATCCTGGCCAGCCTCAGCCCTCAAGTGCAAAATAGGGCTTGCGCGTCTTCCATCGGCCACGCGTGAAGTCCGGGAATGCAACCGGAGCGCTGCCGTTGGCGATCGATTTCTCCGATAGTTCAATGTGGGCGCACAGCAGCACTGAGTCGTAGATGTCGATGGGAACCGGTTTCTTCTCGCGGCAGGCGTCGCGGAATAGCATGAGTTCGATATAGTCTGGACCGCCGTGCGCGATCTCGCTGTTGACTCGACCGGTGCCCAGTGCGTCGAGCCGCTTGTACCAGGAATGGTCGAACTCCTTCTGATAAGGTGCAAACGACTCCCACTGTTCGAACTTGGGACTGCGGCCATCGATGTAAACCGACGCGCGCTGTTCGTTGTAAATGCCGTTCGTGCCTGAAATCTCCCATCGGTTGTCGTAAGGCCGTGGTGATTGCATATCGTAGTTAACGACAATCGTGTTGCCCTTGATCGTCTTGAACACGGAAGTGACGATGTCGGCCTGCTTGTACTGCCGTTTGGCCAACGGGTGGTTCGGGCCGAACTTCTTCGCGTAGTGCGCCGGAATGCTGATCGACCGGGTCGCCGTGGATGTGAGGTAGGCCGGATAGTCGCCATTGTTCAGGTCCAACCAACTCAGCACGGGCCCCAGGGCATGCGTCGTGTACTGATCTGCATTGCGGGTGAACAAGTGCTCGCCGCCCCAGCGCGGGGTGCCGTCTTTCTTGAACCACCATTCCTCTATGCAGTCATGGGAGTGGGCGCAGTGGCAGTGGTTGATTTCGCCGAGCAGACCGGCGCGGATCATCTTCAAAACCGCCAGGTTGTCGCGGCGAAAGCTCCAGTTTTCGAGCATCATGCACGGCGCCCCGGTCGATTCCTGGGTGTTGACCAGTTCCCAGCACTGCTCGATGTTCAGTGCGGCAGGCACTTCGATCGCCGTGTACTTGCCGGCGCGCATGGACGCGACGCCCATCGGCGTGTGCAACTCCCAAGGGGTAGCGATGATCACGGCGTCCAAGTCATCCCGCGCGACGAGCTTTTTGTAGTCCTCCTCACCCGTGTAGCCCTCTGGCTTCTTGCCGCCCGAACTGACTACCAGATCCTGACCTACCGCGATCCGTTGCTTGTCGATATCGCAGAGCGCGGCAATTTCCACCCCGCCTAGTCCGAGAGCGATTTGGAGCAAGTTCGTTCCCCGGCCGCCGACGCCGATCACTCCGAGGCGAACGGGCTTGGAGGCTGATTCGTCATGCGCCTGTGCCATAGGCGTTGTGTTGGTAAACGCAACGCCTGCGGCTCCGAGAAACACTCTGCGGTCGAGTTCCCTGGACATGTTTCCCCCGTCAATTGCCACTGCTTGAGATAGCCAACCCGGCAACCGTCCGCCATCCCTGATCGGATCCAGCGTCTGTCGATTCACGGACTATAGCCGGGCAGGTGTTCATACTCTACATCCCCACGGAGCAGAGTGCCTGCATGCGGGCGCGCATCCTCGCTCAAGGGGTGGCCTGATCCGGGTTGGACTCCGAGTCTTAGTGCAGCGGGTTGCCGTCGGCGTCAATCCTCTTGATTTCGCCCAGGTTGAGTTCACGAATGCCCTGCTCGATTTTCACGCGGTCTCCGACCACAACCCAAATCAGGCTGTCTGGATGCACGACCGACTTCGCCGCGTCGTTGATGTCGCCGGTGCGTAGGGCCTTTAACTTGCCGGGGTAGGTGCCGTAGTAGTCATCCGGGAAGCCGAAATCAGCGATGGTCTGCTCAGCCTGGCCGAGGGCGTCGTTGGTTTCCTGCGACCCCGGCAGCGACAGAATTCGATTCGACAACAAGTTCTTCAACTCAGTCTCGGTGACCGGCCTGGAGGCGACGATTTCGTGCAGCTCCCGATTCATCTCGGCGATCGACTCCTTGCTCTTGTCGGTCTGGACGGGAGCGATCGCGATGAACGGGCTCTGGCCCTTAGCGTCGAAGAATAAGCTGAAGGATCCGTACGCCCAGTGCTTGTCCTCGCGTAGATTCATATTCAACCGGGAGCTGAAGGTGCCGCCGATCATGTCGTTCAGGACTCCGACGGCGATCTCCTGGGGGTTGTTGCGGGGCGGCGCGACATGCCCGGCAATAATCAGCGACTGTTCCGAGCCCGGCCGGTCGATCAAATAGACCGACGGGCTGGAGGCCAGTTCGGTGCGGCTGAGGTTCTTCTGCGGCACCGACGCCGGCTTCCAATTCGCAAACTGCCGTTCCAGACTGGCTTTGATTTCCGCAAGCGTGGTATCGCCGACAACGATCAGCGTTCCATTGTTCGGGTGGAACCAGGTCTGGTGGAATCTGGCGAGATCCTCGCGGGTGATTTTGGACACGGACACGGCGGTCCCCGATCCGGTGAGCGGGTTCCCGTAGGCGTGCGATTTGCCATAAATCAAAGCCGGGAGTACGCGCAGGGCCATCGTGACCGGCTCCGCCTGCTCCTGTTCGATCGCCGCCAGAAGGTTCTTCTTCTCACGCTCGAAATCGAGCGCGGGGAACGTGGGGTTCATGACGATATCGGCGAAGAGCGCGAGCGAGCCATCCAGCCTGGTACGCAGTGCCGACATGCCGACGATGGACCGGTCGAGCGTCGAGTGGGCGTTGAGCTGCGCACCGAGGAGCCGCAATTCATCGCTGATTTGAAGCGCGCTGCGGGTTGCGGTCCCGTTGGTGAGCATGGTGCACGCTAGACGCGCGACACCGGGCGTACCGAGCTGATCCGCGGCGTAGCCGGCATCGAGCGTCAGCCGGAGGTTGACCAGGGGCAACTCGTGGCGCTCGGTCAGCATGATCTTCAAACCGTTGGAAAGTGTCGCCCGCTCGATCTTCGGAGGCTTCGCTGCCGGTGGCGCGCCGGGCTCAGGAAGCTTCGACCGGTCGACCCCCGCCCCGGCGCTTTGATAGGAGGCGAATGGGAGAACCTCCAGCACGTAGACGCCATCGGAGAGCCAGCGCTTGGCCGTCGCACGCACATCCTCGGCGGTGGCGTTCGCATGATTGGCTAAGGACGCCTTGTACGCTTCGGGGTTGCCGGTGTACACGGCGTTTTGGGCCAGGACGTCGGACTTGCCGCCGAAGCCGCCCACTCTCTCCAGCCCCCGGACGAAATTGGCCACGAACTGGGTCTTCACCCGCTGGAGTTCCTCGGGGCTGGGACCGCTGTCCATGAATCGGGACAGCTCCTGATCGATGGCCACCTCGACTTTGGCAAGCTCCACGCCTGGGCGGGCGGTCGCCGAGATCACGAACTGGCCGGCAATCTCCCGCGCATCGAGGTAGACCTGCACGTTCGTGGCTATCTGGTCGTCGTAAACCAAGCGCTTGTACAGCCGCGAGGTCTTGCCCTGGGACAGGAGATCGCTGACCAGGTCGAGGTAATCGGTGTCGGTTGCGCCATACTGCGGGATATTCCAGACCTTGTAGATGCGCGCCTGCGGCACGCGGTCCTGCAACTGCTGACGCTGCATACCCGTCCGCTTGGCTATCCAGGACTGGTGACGCGCCACTGGCGGGCCGGCCGGCAGGTCGCCGAAGTACTTCTCCACTTTCTCGCGGGCGGTCTTAGCGTCAATGTCGCCCGCGAGGCTGAGAACCGCGTTCGATGGCCCGTAGTAGGTTTTGAACCATTCGCTCACGTCTTCGAGCGAGGCGGCGCTGAGGTCGTCCATGGATCCGATTACGGTCCACGAGTAGGGATGGCCCGCCGGGAAGGTGCTTTCCGTCATGAGGTTGTCGACCTGTCCGTAGGGCTCGTTCTCACCCTGGCGCTTCTCGTTCTGCACAACGCCGCGCTGCAGGTCCAGCGTCTGCTTGTCGAAGGAACCAAGCAGGTGGCCCATGCGGTCGGATTCGATGAAGAGCGCATAGTCCAGCGCCGATACGGGCACGGTCTCGAAGTAGTTGGTCCGATCGTTGTTGGTTGTGCCATTGAGATCGGTTGCGCCAACCTGTTCGAACGCGTTGATGATCCGCGACTTGACGTGCTCGCTGCCGCCGAACATCAGGTGCTCGAACAAATGGGCGAATCCGGTCTTGCCGTGTTTCTCGTTCTTTGAGCCCACGTGGTACCAGATGTTGACCGCGACGATCGGCGCTTTGTGATCCTCATGGACGATTACCGTCAGCCCATTGTTCAGCGTGAACTTCTGGTACGGAATGTCGACCTGTAATTCCTGCGCGAAGGCAGTCGCGAGCAAGGTCATAGCCAGAGTGGCGATCGGGAGTTTCATATAGGTCCTTGTTGGCTCACCATCTTCCTGACAACGCGGTCCTCCTGGTTATGAAGCCGCTGGAGATTGTGCTCACATATATTAACCCGGTCAGGTCCTTAATGAGCGGCTTTTGCCGTCCGGGCGGGAGCGGCTGGCCAACTCGTTACAACTTCGGCAAGAGCGGTAGCCAGGCGGGAAGAGAGTGGGGCAAGTCCAGGCAAGGAAGCCGCGCAGCAATTTCACCTCGAGGCCGGCCGTTCAATCGTCGCCATGGCGTGCGAGACCGCCTCGTGGCGATAGTCCTTCTCCTCGCCCAGGATCAGCAGATGCTTCCTGGGGGAGTTTGCCGGTTGGGCCAGTCCGGCCGCACTCAAGAGCATCAAAAGCGCCCATCCGGATCCGCTGGCAATTGCGCGCATCAAAGCCCTCTCTTCGCGCCAGCGTCAGGCAGCACACTCCTTGCCCTCGGAAGGATCGATGAAGTGCTTGGCCGTTGCTCCGGTTGGCGACAGATTGCGTCGCAGTGTCGCGCTCGAACCGTGCAGAAGCGTGGCGGCGCGCCGTGAATGCAGCCGTCCGCATCGGGCAAGCGAATCCGCGAGTTGTTGGTCCGCAAGACCAGGCTCGCTTGAGGGGAGCCGCTCACGATCGCGGCGCAGGAAATGTTCGACCCAGCGCCGGATTTGTTGCCGCAAACTGGTCATAGATGGCGGCGTGCGACTTGAGCCCGAGAATCGAAACGGTCAGGATTGACGGTCTTCAATAAATTGGCTATTTAGAATCAATAGCTTGAAAGGCAAACCGTAAAGAAGTGACGGTTTGCCTCTTTGTGACGACGCGCCTCCACCCCGTGCAACTCCGGTGGCGAGACAATGGGAACTACCATGCCACAATCGGGTCGAATCGCATTGGTGACCGGCGCGGGGAGCGGCATTGGCCGGGCAGTCAGCCTGGCGCTGCTCGATGCGGGCTATTCGACGGTGCTGGCCGGCCGCCGCAGCGCTGAGCTCGAGAAGACCGCCGCGCTTTCGGAGGCCGATCACGACCGCGTCCTGACGGTGCCAACGGATGTGACTGAGCACGCTTCCGTGCTGCGATTATTCGCTCAAATTCAGGAGCGCTTCCGCCGGCTCGACGTGCTGTTCAATAACGCCGGCGCGGGCGCCCCGGCGGTGCCCATCGAGGAGTTGACGCCCGAACAGTGGAACGCCGTGGTCGCGGTCAACCTGACGGGTGCGTTCTACTGCGCTCAGCAGGCCATCCGGCTGATGAAGGCGCAGCGGCCGCGCGGCGGACGCATCATCAACAACGGTTCCATTTCGGCTCACTCGCCGCGTCCCAACTCCGCGCCTTACACCGCGACGAAACACGCCATCACGGGTCTGACCAAGTCGATTTCGCTCGACTGCCGCGAGTTCGACATCGCCTGCAGCCAGATCGACATCGGCAACGCCGCCACCGAGATGACCCACCGGATGACCGCCGGGGTGCCGCAGGCGAACGGTTCCATGCTGGTCGAACCGCGTATCAATGTGAGTCACGTCGCGGAAGCGGTTCTCTATATGGCTAACCTGCCGCTCGAGGCGAACGTGCAGTTCATGACCGTGATGGCGACCAAGATGCCGTTCATTGGGCGCGGCTAAACCTGGCGCCGCGGCACGTGATTACGGTGTTCGCCGGGGCGGCTGGAACGAGCGCTCCGTCCTATCGTGCGGATCTGTCGAAACACCGTGATCGCGCCACAGCCAGCGCAGCATCTCCGGAAAGACCGTCCGCAGCATCTTCTGCCCATGCCGCTGAATGCCCCATGAGTAATTCAGGTCGTAGCCCTTTTCGGCGAGGGCCTGCTGCATCCGGACGTTCTGGTAGAACCAGTCGCGATTCGGGTCGTAGCTGCCGTCCACGCGCAGCGCGCGATTGTCGTTCCGGCCATCGACCAGGAAGACGCGCAACGGTTTTTTCCCGGTCTTGCGGATGATGTCGGGATAGGCGTGCCCGCCGCGGATGTCGGTAAAACTGCCGACGTTGCTGAGCACTTTGCGGAACTGATTGGGCCGCTCCCAGGCGACCGTGAAAGCGGCGATCGCTCCGGAACTGGACCCGCCGATGCCGTGGCGCTCGGGGTCCTGCGACAGGTTGTATCGCTTGTACAGCACGGGCAGCAACTCATCGACGATCACGCGGGCATACTTGTCGTCGAGAGTGTTGTATTCCGTGCGCCGGTTCGTGTCGGGATCGCCCCAGTTGCCCGGATTCGGCTCAGGCTGGTCGGGGCGGCGGCCGGGGTTGATGAAGACGGCGATCATCACGGGGATCTCGCGGCGGAAGATCAGGTTGTCCATCACGACCTGCGCGCGGACGTCGCCATCCGGCGCCATGAACGCCTGCCCGTCGTTGTAGATCATGAGACTGGCGGGAACGGCCGGGTCGTACTGGGCAGGGACGTAGACCCAATAGGTGTGCTGCGTGCCTGGATAGGCCTCGCTGGGCAGCGTGAAGGGGCCCTTGATCTCGCCGGTTGGAACGCCCTCCTGCGGGACTGAGTCGGGCGACAGACCGTAGTGCGTGTCGGTGTTTGGCGCCTCGACCAAGGCGGCCTGTCCCGGTGCCGGTGTTTGAGCACAGGCTGCAACCGTCAGCAGCGTGAACGTGGCTAACGAGTAAGTTCGCATGACTTCAGGCGGCCAGCATAGCACGGCCGATCTCGCTGTTCAGAACACCTTTCGAAAAGTGAGGTTGATGCGCATGGCGCCGGTCAGCGGATGCAGTCCGTCCCTGAGCGGGGCGACGCCGTGGTAAACGAACCGGGCGGGACCGCCCCACACCACCACGTCGCCGCTCTCCAGGCGCAACCGGCGCACGGGGTCCGCGCGGCGTTTGCCACCCCACAGAAACACGACGGGCAGACCCAGCGAGACCGAGACGATGGGCGCCCAGGCGTCGTCTTCATCGCGGTCCTGGTGCAGGCTCAGTTTAGCGCCCGCGACGTAGCGGTTGATCAGGCACGCGTCGGGATCGTAGCCGGTGAATCCGGCCTGGGCAGCTGCACGTGCAGCAAGACCGAGAAAAGCCGCGGGCATGGCGGGCCAAGGCGTCCCGCTAGCGGGATTCAACGGGTCGTAGCGATAGCCGCCGCGGTCGGAGACCCAGCCGACGCGACCGCAATTCGTCATCGCGACGGACATCGTGTAACCGCCCGGCGTAACCAGGTGGCGGAACGGCGCAGCCATGGCGATCTGCGAGACGGCTTCGAGCAGAGTCTGCACTTCGGCAGCCGCAAAGCCGCGCAGGAGCACTGCACCCTCTTCGAGCGGCTCCTCGGAGGGCGGCAATGAAGCGCTGTCAAAAAGTGGCGTCATGAGGCGTTGACTGAACTGCGAACTCCAGACCGCCGCCGCTACGCTCTGCCGCGCAAATAGTCGAGATCGCGGCGGTCGCGTTTCGACGGCCGGCCTTCCCTCAATGCCTCGAAGTTCGGGGATTCCTTTCGTTCTGCCGCGAGTTTCAGCCGCAGTTCCCGGCTGGCCTCCGTCTCGCGGTAGAGCGTTTGTGCGACCGCCGCCGGGCCCCGCATCTCGCTGACCGCCAGCACCTCGATCTGAAAGTCCCCGCTGTCGTTCTTCACCTGCAGCATGTCGCCGGCCTGGACATCGCGCGCGGGTTTAGCGTCGTGCCCATTTGACTTGATGCGTCCCATGTCACAAGCCCGGGCGGCGATTGCGCGCGTCTTGAAGAAGCGGGCGGCCCACAGCCACTTGTCCATTCTCACGCGGGTCATGCTCTCATTCTCGCGCTAGCGCAGAACCGTCAGGCGAACCAAACCTCGTCTGACGCGAGCCCGGCGGCACATTCGGGAAGCATCCGGCAGCCCCATCTGAGAGAATAGCCAGCGAGAGCTTCCGAATAAGCTCGAGTGGGAGCCTCCGCAGCGAACCTGCCCGGGACGGATACGGCCCTATGGAAGTCCCAACTGTATTGTGGCTATCGCCCCTGGTAACCGGTGGCGCGGTGGCCCTGCTGGCGATCTACGTCTGGCTGAACCGCAGTGTCCCAGGAGCGCGAATCCTCTTCGTCGCACTGCTCTCCATCGCTTTCTGGTCATTCAGCAGCGGGATGGAATACCGCGGCGGGACGCTCGAAGCGCGCGTCTTCTGGTGGGGCTTCGAGATTCCCGCGATTGCAGTCGTGCCCGTCTTCTGGTTCCTCCTGACCCGCACATATATTGGAAAGCCGTGGCGCGGCTGGCGGGTCGCGGCGCTATTTGTGATGCCACTCGCCACGGTCCTGATGCACTGGACCAGTGCCACCACTCACCTCTACTGGCGGCGGATCTGGCTCGCTGAAAACGGCAGTTTAGTGACGGTTGGGCGAGTTTATGGGGCTGGGTTCTGGGTCTTCGTTACCTACAGCTATGCGCTGGTCACGATCACCGCGATTCTGCTGCTGCGCTTTGCCGCGCGCCATCCGGCACAACGCAGGCAGTCGTTCGTGCTGTTGGGCTCCATGCTGCTGCCGTGGGTGACGAACGTGCTGTATGTCTTCGACGTCGAGCCGCTGCGCTACATCGACTTGACACCGCACGCGTTTCTGGTCACGGGAGTGGGTATCTGGTGGGCCTTGTACCGCTACCGCTTCCAGGGCATAGTGCCGGTCGCCTGGATGGGCGTGGTGCGGGGCATGGTCCACGGCGTGATCGTGTTCGACATTGAGGACCGCATAGCCGACCTGAATCCCGCTGCGGAGGCCCTGCTGGGTTGCCGCGCGGAGCAGGTGCAAGGGCATTACGCCACCGATGTTCTGGCCGGGCATCCGGGTCTGATCGAGGTGCTGGAAGGTGGATTGGAGGGCCCCGACGACGTCTGCGTCAGCCAGGGAGAGACGACGCTTGTCTGCGCGGCGCGGATGGCCGACGTGCGGCGCGGGAAGCGGCGGGTCGGGCGGATGATGACGCTGCGCGAAGTCACAGAGGAGCGCAAGGCCGCGGCGGAGTTGGAACAGGCCCGGCAATCAGCCGAGTCGGCGGCGGTGGCGAAGTCGCGCTTCCTCGCCAATATGAGCCACGAGATCCGGACGCCGATGAATGGCGTGCTGGGGATGATGGGGTTGCTGCTCGATTCCGGGCTCAACGAGGAACAGTTGAGCATGGCCGAAACGGTCCAGGAATCCGCCGAGAGCCTGCTGGCGCTGCTGAACGACATCCTGGATTATTCGCGTATCGACGCGGGCAAGCTGGAGTTGGAGAGCGTTCCATTTCACCTCACCCGCACGCTCGATCAGGTGGTTCGGCTGCTCAAGCCGGCGGCGGCCGGGAAGAACCTGGAGATCAGCTTGGACGTTTCGCCGGACGTGCCGGAAACGCTGCTGGGCGACCCCACCCGGCTGCGGCAGGTGATGCTCAACCTGGTGGGCAATGCGATCAAGTTCACGCCGGCCGGATGGGTGCGAATCGGGGTGAGGCCGATCTCGGCCGACGCCGCGCACGCGACACTCGAGCTGACCGTCAGCGACAGCGGTATCGGCATCGCGCCTGAGCGCATCGGTCTGTTGTTCCAGGAGTTCCTCCAGGCGGACTCCAGCATCGCGCGCAACTACGGAGGCACAGGTCTCGGTCTGGCAATTTCCCGGCGCCTGCTGGAAATGATGGGAGGCTCGATCCGGGTGGAGTCCGTCCCGAATCAGGGGACGGTGTTCACGCTCGAAGTGCCGTTTGTCTGTGCGGATGGGGCTAGCGCGAATGCCACTTCAAGCGCTAGCGGAGCGACCTGGGAGCGGCTACCCGCATGGCGCGTGCTGCTGGCTGAAGACAACAAGGTCAACCAGCGCGTGGGGCAGAGCGTGCTGGAGAAGTTGGGTTGTCAGGTCGAAATCGCCGGTGACGGACGTGCGGCCATCGCAGCCGTTCAAGGCGCACAGTACGACGTGATCCTGATGGACCTGCACATGCCAGGTGTAGACGGGCTGCAGGCAACACGGGAGATTCGAAAACTCGGAGTGGCCACGCCAATCGTGGCGCTGACGGCGAGCGTCGAACTCGAGACCAGAAACGCCTGCGCGCAAGCCGGGATGGACGGCTTTGTCAGCAAGCCGTTTCACCCCGGCGAAGTTGCCTCGGCGCTGAAGAGAGCGTTGGCGCAGGACTCCGCTTAAGCACCCGGCACCGCCTCGCGTCAATCGCGGCGGATTCGCAGCAGCTTGTAGACGTTCGAGAAATCGTCGCTCCAGACCTTGAGCCAAGGAGCCGGTGCTGGCGGCTTCCCGGTTTTCAACTCCTGCTGTTGAAAGATCGCCTGATCCGACGCCAGCAACACCCAGGTGGTCCCGTAGCAGGTCTGGTCGTCGTTGTCGTCCGTTTCAAAAACGCGCGCGGTCTTGCCGAGCGCGACGGCGCCCCGCTCAAGGACCGGCTCCAGGTTGATGTAGCGGTTGGAAATGTGCACGGCCAGCACGCCCTGCGGAGTCAGGTGCCTGAAGTAGAGTTGCAGTGCCTCGCGTGTCAGGAGGTGGACCGGGATCGAGTCGCTGGAAAACGCATCGACGGCGATCAGGTCGTAGTTCTGAGGTTCCTGGCGCTCAAGCGAAAGGCGCGCGTCGCCCATGCGGATGTCCACCTGCGCATCGGCGTCCTTTAGATAAGTGAAGAAGGTGTTGGCGATGATCGGCACCATCGGGTTGATCTCGTAATAGCGGTAGAAATCGCCGGGGCGCGCGTACGCCGCCAGCGTGCCGGTCCCCAGGCCGATCAACGCCACCCGCTGTGGGGAGCCGATGACGCGCGCGGCCATGTAGCGCCCGATGCCGGTGTCCGCGCAGTAGTAAGTCACTGGCATTTTACGGCGAGCCGGGTGCGTGTACTGTTCGCCGTGGTTGATGGAGCCGTGGACCAGGCTGCGGTAGCCTTCCCAGTCGTAGTACTTGCCGTACTGCTGCACCTTCAGGCCGCCATAGAAATTGCGTCCCGCGAACAGGCTGTCCTTCACGCTGTCGCGCATCATGCGTCCCAGGTAGCCGACCAGCAAAGCAGTGAGTGTGAAGATGACGATGGCGGGCCAGCCGAGCAGGTCGCGCCGGAAGGCCCAGGCTTTCTCGCGGAACAAAACCGCGACGGCCAGCAAGCCGCAAAGGCCGATGGAGATGGGGAATTCGTAATAAGAGTTGAAGATTGCGGGTGAGATCAGGGCCACGAAAATGCCGCCGATGGCACCGCCTACCGCGAGCATCAGAAAGTAGCCGGTCAGGTAGCGCGGGTGCGGCTTCAGCCTCGCCAGTTCGCCGTGGCAGACCATGCAGCATACGAAAAAAGCCGCCGAGAACGCCGCTATGGGCAGGAACACATTGGGCAAGTCGGCGGGCGATTTGTCCATCAGCCACGCGGTTGCGGCCAGCGCGACGGGCAGCAACACCAGGAAAGTCTTGCGGAGATACCAGCGCGAGGCGTCGAAGCAAAGGATGAAACTGAGCAGGTAAATCGCCAGCGGCAGCACCCACAGAAACGGCATCGGCGCCAGATCCATGGTCATATGACCGGTGAGCGCGAGCAGCAGCGTGGACGGGCAGGCGGCCAGAGCAACCCAGAACAGGCGGAGAGTCCAGGTGGGTGGATCGCCGGCAGGTTCATCCTCCGCGTCAGCCCGCGCCGGCTGGTTCGCAGGGGCGGCGGCAGTCACGCTCTTCCAACCCGTCCAGTTGCACAGCAGCGTAAACGCAGCGAATCCGGCGGACCACATCACTGCCTGATGCCGCAGCGTGAGCAGCGGCTCGATCAGTACCGGGTAGCTGAGCAGCGCGAGCATGGAGCCAAGATTCGAGAGCGCGTACAAACGGTACGGACTCGCGCCCGGTCTGGCCTGGACGAACCACGCCTGGACCAGCGGTCCGGTGGTGGAAAGCAGGAAATAGGGCAGGCCGACCGTCACGCCGAGCAGTCCGACGATGTGCCAGACCGGGGCGGCCGAGCCGACGGGTTTCCACGCGGCACTGGGGACGATGGGCAGAAGGAACAGACATGCGCCCATCAGGACCGAGTGCAGGATCCACTGCTGCTTGAGCTTAAGCCGCCGCACGATGCCGTGCGAATAGCCGTAGCCCAGCAACAGGGTGCATTGGAAGAAGAGTAAGCAGGCTGCCCAGACGGCCGCGCCTCCGCCAAACCACGGCAGAATCATCTTGGCGATCATGGGCTGAACCTGGAAGAGCAGGAACGCGCTCAGGAAAATGGTAAGAGCGTAGAGAAGCATTGGCGAACCACCGATTTTACTGAATCCGGCCACCCCGGCGTCAGGAATTCTCCACGTGTCCGGACACTACCCGAGCGGCAGTTTGGCGATTCTGTTGGGTGCGCGAAAAAGAGCCGCCTTCGGGAACCGGTCCGTTTCCCGAAGGCGGCAAAGTGCAAGGTGCGGCGAGTATTGAGGGAGTCCGTGACGCGTGGTCAGCTAAGCCGTCACCGGTTCAATTCTTTTGACCGCCTTGAAGCGGCTCTCCCGTTCTTCGACGGGTTAGGCGCGCAGCGGAGCCGGCCGCCGCGCGCCAAGGGTTGAGTTGCCTAGCTCTTGCTCACAACGAGTTCATTCTTCACCGAGAACACATTCGGAATCTCGTTGACACGAATGTTCAGAGCGTCCTTGTCGGCCTGCGTCGGCACGCTGCCAACCAGCGTGATATCTCCGTTTTTCACGAGGATCCGCACCGGCGGGAGGGGCATGGACGCTACTCGCGACATCGTGGGCCACGAATACACGGTCTTCCAGGCTGCCAACCTGATCTGGTCATCGAAGCGCGAAAGTGGCAGCACTTCGATCTGATTCGAGACGCTGGTAACGCCCGGTATACCTTTGACGACATTCACGGCATCGGCAGCTAACACAGGGTAATGCACTGCGCCGCTGAGCGTTACCTCGTTGCCATTTACCTCGTAGGCGATGGCATCGAAGACGCCGTAGTAGGGCAGCATGTTGAGTTCATGCCGCACTTTGTCGTCGAGCGAAACATCCTTCGCCGGCAAGCCTCGCACTACTAACAGCGCTCCGAACACCACTCCTAGAACACTCCGATTCATAAGTTTTCTCATTGTCTTACCTGCCTCTCTGCTATTTTTAGCTAGCTGCCTATAAGTACGCAGGAGGCGAGAAAACGGTTGCGAAATTGCAAATAGTTCTATTGGGCTATAGCGCTGAAATAATGGATGTTGAGTGGGAATGCAAGCGGGAATGGAACTCGATTAGACGCACGGTGACGCCGTTTGGTTGCTAGTGTATTGAATGACTATCTTAGTCCAGCAGCTTTCAGCCAAACGATCAATTCCGCAGGATCGTCACTAATTATGGCGTCCACTTGTGCATTGACAAGCATGCGCCATTGCCCGGGACTATTGGCGGTCCAAGGGACAACCTGAATGCCCGCCCTGTGCGCCGCCTGCACCGCTTCATTCGTCGCCAGGGTGAACTGGGGAGAGACGATTTCCACGGCCTTCCCTTCGCTCCCGGCCTCCTGGGCAATCGCGACGAACGATTTGGGCGGGCCGCTGTACAGCGCCGACAGGCGGAGTTTCGGAGCGAGCTTGCGCACCTCTTTCAGCGTGCGAAAGTCGAAGCTCTGCACGATGACCCGCCGCTCCATCCCATGCTTGCGAACCAGGTCCACAACCAGTTTGGCGAAAGTGGCAGGGTCCGGCGCCAGATCCGGAGTTTGAGGATCGATTTTCGTTTCGATATTGAATTGAACGAGGCTCGCCGCGGCGAAGTCGAAGACCTCCTCGAGCGTGGGCATTTTCGTTCCGGGCACGGGTTGCTGCTTCGGGAAAGACGGGTGCTGGAGTGCCCCACAGTCCCACTGCCGGACCTGGAGGAATGTGAGCTTGTGGATCGCAGTCTCGCCGCCTTCCGGCCCCTGGCAGATCGACCTGTTCATGTGCGGATCGTGCGATATCACGACGACGTTGTCTCGCGTAACGGCCATGTCGAGTTCGAGCACGTCGACGCCCTGGCCGATGGCGTACTCGAACGCGGGAAGCGTGTTCTCGGGCCGCAACGCGCGCGCTCCGCGGTGACCGTGGACAAGAATGTGCGTTTGGGAAGTGAGGGTCATGACGGCGATTGCAGCAACGGCGGCAAGTCTGACACACAAAGGGGCGCGCATCTCACTATGGAGGATACGCCACGGGGACTACAAGCCGATGACGGAGGCAGGCTGAATGGGGCCGTCGGCCACTTGGCCTGCAGCGGAGTGACTTAGAAGGGGCCAGAATGAAGCGAATAGCGGCGTCGCTTCAATCGCCTCAAAAGCCCAAACCGTAACACTTTACGGTTTTGACTTCCAAGCTATTGATTCTAAACGGGCTAATTTCGAAAACCGTAAGTCCTTACCGTTTAGGATTCCGCCCAATTCCGCCAAACCGCGTCGCGCACACGTAGCTGGAATTGCAAACACGGTGTTCAAACGCGGTTGCTGCGACTCAGGACCTGGTCAACACTCTGCTGCGGGGTAGTACGGTAGTTAATACTTCCAGCCCTTCCGCACGTAGGGCTTGACGAACTTGTTGGCTTCGCTGTTGTTGGTGATCTTCAGTTTGGCCGAATCCCACTGCAACTTGCCTTCGCTGCGCTGTGCGATAACACCCAGCGCCACCCACTCGGTGAACGGACCGGAGTAACTGAAGTTCGAGCAAGCCGGATCGCCGCCCTTGCAGGCGCGAATCCAGTCGCGGTAGTGGCCCGGCGAACGGGTCAGCAACTTCTGCGGGAACTTGTAGTCCTTCATCTTGTCGTCGGGCACCAAACGCGTCCCGTCGCCGTAGGTGCCGGTCGTGATGAAGCCCCTGTCGCCGATGAACAGGCTGCCATTGCTCGGATCGCCGATGTCGCCGAGCTTGACGTCCGCCGGCAAGCCTTCCGGCACCGGTGGTTTCAGCCCGCCTTCGTACCAGAACACGTTCACCGGCGGCATGTTGCCGCGCGCGGCGAACTCAAACTTCACGATCGACTTGGTCGGAAACGTGTACGGGTTCTTGCCCTCGATTTTGATGCACTCCACGCTGATGGGCGCGTCCAGCAGCAATGACCAGTTCACCGAGTCGAGGATGTGGCAGGCCATATCGCCGAGCGCGCCGCAGCCAAAGTCGTACCAGCCGCGCCAATTGAACGGGCAATATTCCTTGTTGTAGGGGCGCGTGGCTGCTGTGCCGAGCCAGACATCCCAATCCATCGTCGGCGGCACCGGCTCTTCGGGCAGCGGGTGGTCGATACCCTGCGGCCAGATCGGCCGGTTGGTCCAGGCATGAACTTCCTTCACCGCGCCAATGTCGCCGTTCCAGATCATTTCGCACAGTTTGCGCGTGCCCTCGCCGGAGTGGCCCTGGTTGCCCATCTGGGTCGCCACGCCGTACTTGCGCGCGGCATCGGCCAGCATACGGGCTTCGAAGACCGTATGTGTCAGCGGCTTCTGGCAGTAAACGTGTTTCCCGCGCTCCATCGCCCACATGGCCGCCGGGGCATGCGTATGGTCGGGCGTGGCGACAATCACCGCGTCGATGTTGTTGCGCTCTTTATCGAGCATCTGGCGGTAGTCTTTGTACTGCTTCGCGTTCGGGAACTCCGTGAAAGTCTTGGCCGCGGACTTCCAGTCTGGGTCCGCAAAAGCAACGATATTCTCGGTCGCGCAGCCGGTGATGTCGCTGTGCCCTTTGCCGCCGGCGCCGATGGCTGCGATGTTCAACTTCTCGTTCGGCGACTTGTAACCGAGCCGCTTGAGAGACGGCGTGCTCTTGGCTTCCAGCTTCGAAGCCGCCAGCGCGGCAGCCGAGCTAAAGAAAAAATACCTACGCGATAATCCGCTTGACATGACCTCTCCCTGCTGAATTGCCGGTCCCGATTACGTCCGGCTACTGTACCTTAAACTGGCGTGCCGCGAGAACTGAGAGCCACTTACTTCAGGTCGACGAGCGTCGCGCCCCATCCTCCGGCGTCTTCCGGCGCGGTCCTGAAACCAGCGACCAGGGGCGAGTGCGAAAGAACCGACCTGACGATTTCCCGCTGTACGCCGATGCCTTTGCCGTGGACGATCCGCAGCGCCTTTAATCCTATCGCGGATGCTTGTTCCAGGTAAGCCTCGACGGCGGCTTTGACGTCGCGTGGGGCAAAAGTATGCAGGTCGAATTCGCCGGTGATAGGAATCGAAACGGGCTCGTCGAATTCCATATTGCCTGGCCCTATCCGCCGATAGAGTACATCGGGCGCGGAGGGGCGACGAAGCCGGCACTCGCGATTTCGTGTCCCAGCCATTTGCCGCGCACGGTGGAGGCGATCGTCTGAGCCACTTCGCTGTCGGGCGACCCGTTCCGCAGCAACTCTCTCACGTCCGTCTCTTCCATGGCGAACAGGCAGTAGCGAATTCTGCCATCGGAGGTGAGGCGGATGCGGTTGCAATTGAGGCAGAAGGGCCGGCTGACCGAGGCGATGAAACCGACACGTCCGCCGCCGTCCTGGTAGCGGTATTCGAGCGCCGGCGCTCGAGGGTCGGCGTCCGGAATCGCCTCCAGCGGGCCGACCTCGCGCTCCAGCACGGCCAGGATCTCGTCCATCGTCAGGACCTTGGAGCGATCCCAAAGATGTTGACCGTCGAGCGGCATGAACTCGATGAAGCGCACCTCAAAGTCGTGCTTTCGCCCAAACAGCGCCAGCGGCACGATGTCGGGCTCGGTTAGCCCTTTCAGCGCCACGGCATTTATTTTGATCGGATCGAAGCCGGCTTCCCTGGCCGCTGCCAGCCCGTCCAGCACGTTGCCAAGATCGTCGCGCCGCGCGATATGCAGGAAGCGTTCGCGGTCCAGCGTATCGAGATGCACGTTCAACCGCCGCAGTCCCGCCGCGTGCAGGGCAGTCGCCTGCTGCTTCAGCAGCACGCCGTTGGTGGTCAGCGCCATCTCGCTCAACCCGTCGATCCGGCGCAACATGGCGACCAGCGCGGGGAGGTCTTTTCTCACCAACGGTTCGCCGCCCGTGATGCGTACCTTCGTCACGCCGAGCGAGACCGCGATGCGCACGAAGCGTTCGATCTCCTCGTAGGTGAGGATCTCGGAGTGCGGGCGAAATGGGGCGCCCGTCTCAGGCATGCAGTAGGAACAGCGGATATTGCAGCGATCCGTAACGCTGATGCGCAGGCTATCGTGGACTCTCCCGAATGTGTCGATCAAAGCACCTGGCAGAGCGGCGGGCATGCTCATCGCGCGTGTGCCTCCCGCCTAACGCAGCGCCAGCATCCGTTCGACCGGGAGGCGGGCCCGTTCCAGGATCTCCGCGGAGAGTTCCACGCGGGGATCGAGATTCAATAGCGCGTCGCGCAGCTTCTCAAGCGTATTGCGCTTCATGTAGGGACACTCGCTGCAGTTGCAGTTCTCGTTGGCCACGAAGTGGAACTGCTTGGCGGGTGCGAGCTTTTCGAGCGAGTGGCGCACCCCGCTTTCGGTCATCACGATGAATTCCGAGGCGGAATGCTTGACGCACCAGTCGATAATCGCCGAAGTCGATCCGATAAAGTCCGACATCCGCAGCACTTCAGCCGGGCACTCGGGGTGCGATGCGACCAGCGCATTGGGGTACTCGCTGCGGGCACTGAGCACTCTGCGCGCCGGGAACGTGGCGTGAACGATGCAGGCCCCCTGCCAGATCTTCATGTTCTCGCGCCCCGTCTGCTGCTTCACGTAGTTGCCTAGGTTGAGGTCGGGTAGAAACAGAATGGGCTGCCCGGCGGGAATCGAATTCACCACGTCCACGGCGTTGCGGGACGTGCAGATGATATCGCTCTCGGCCTTCACTTCGATGCTGGTGTTGATGTAGCTGACCACCACGTGGCCTGGGTTACGGGCTTTCCAGGCGCGCAGTTGGTCCACCGGGCAGGCGTCCACCAGACTGCAGCCTGCGTCGCGATCGGGGACTACGACCACCTTGGACGGATTCAGCAGTTTCGCCGTCTCGGCCATGAACCAGACGCCGCAAAAGGCGATCACCTGACCGTCGAAGCTCTGCGCCCTGCGGGCCAGCTCGAGACTGTCCCCAATGGCGTCGGCGACTTCCTGGATCTCGCTTTCCTGATAATGGTGCGCGAGCAGCATCGCGCCTCGTTCGCGCTTTAATTCGAGGATCTCGTCAACCAGACTGCTCGTAGTAATCATGAACCCAGACGTCTCTAACTTGATTCTAACAGTGCTGTTTCAAATGGATGCGACGCCCAGCCGGATGGACCTCCACAATGGCGGACGGCACTGGTTCAGCGGGCTGACCTTGCGCCCTGCTCTACTTCGATTTCGGTTCCTTGTCGATGTCGCGATGCGAAATGCGCACCGGGTAGCCGGCATCTTGCAGATAGTGGGCGATTTCCTCCGCCATCATGACGGACCGGTGCCGCCCGCCGGTACACCCGAATGCGATGGTGAGATACGCCTTGCCCTCCGCCACGTAGTGTGGCAGGAGGAAATCGAGCATTTCCTCGGTGAGCTTCAGGAATTCGCCCGTCTGGGCAAACCCTCGAATGTAGCGGGCGACCCGGGCGTTCTTGCCCGAAAGCGGCTTGAACTCCGGCACATAGTTCGGATTGGGCAGGAAGCGAACGTCCCAGACAAGGTCGCTCTCGGGCGGGACGCCGTGCCGGAATCCGAAGCTCACCACGGCGATACGGAGTGAGGCGTCGCTGGTGGCCGAGAACGCCTCCCCGATCATCTTGCGCAACTGCGGCGAGCTTAAGTCCGAGGTGACGATCACCTGATCGGCCATGTCGCGGATGGCCTCAAGCTGCTTCCGTTCAGCCTGGACGTTCGAGAGCACGCTGCCTGCCCCTAGCGGGTGAGGACGGCGCGTCTCGCTGAAGCGCCGTACCAGAGCCTCGTCGTCGGCGTCCAGAAACAGCAGGCAGGTCCGCAGAGTCAGGCGCAAGCGGGCGTAGATCTCCGGAAACTTGCTGATCAGGTCGCCTTCCCGGATGTCAACGACGATGGCTGCGCGCCGGATGGTGGCCGATTCGGTCACGAGCCGGGCGAACGTCTCAAGCAACGCCATGGGGAGGTTGTCCACGGCGTAGTAACCCAGATCCTCCAGCGTTTTCAGTACGGTGCCCTTGCCGGAGCCGCTGACTCCCGTGATGATGAAAAGCTCGGGCCGCGCACCAAGCCCCTTGGCCGCCGTCTCTTCAATCGGAACCGGGGCTCGCCGCCGTTTTGCCATGCGCTAGCGTCTCACGCTTCCACCAGATCGATTTTGCCGTCGCGGCGGCGGATCAGCACGCGCACCCGATCGGTTTCCGAGTCCCGATAAGCGATGTAGTCCTGGCCGCCCTCGAGCGCCATCATCGCCTCGTCCACCGTCATCGGCTTGCCGCCGTCGCGGGAGGCCTGAACGACCTGGGCAGGTTTCGACGCCGCTTTGCCCTTCTGCTTTTTCGCCGGAGCCTTGGCCGTCTTGGCGGCCTTAGCCGCTTTGGCTGGCGCCGGACTCGCGTCGGCTATGGTCACGCCGGTAGTGCGTGCCTTGCGCGTAGGCGTTTCACGCTTTGAGTCGCGCCATTTCTCGCGGCTCTTCAGCGCCTGTCGCTCGACGTTCTCCACGGCTTCCATCAGCGCCGTAAACTGGTCTACACCCGCGCCTTCACCGATCATGGTCTGATCGTAGAAATTCACGCGGACTTCCGCCATTTGTCGATGGCGTTGTGAGGACAAAGCGACCTGGGCGGCCTTCTCCCCATTGCGCTCGATGAGCTTCGACAGCCGCGCGAACGCGGTTGCGAGCTTGCGCTCCTGGGTTGGCGCCAACTTCTCCTGTTTTCCTGTGAAGGTGATTCTCATGGAGTGCCTTTCTCCTCGATTACACCGGACAAATCGGTCTGTCCAGCGTTTAATTCCGCACGCGGCGATGATGTGTGGAAGGGATCCGCAGGTCCTCGCGGTACTTGGCGACGGTGCGTCGTGTGACGTCGATGCCCAGTTCCTTCAGACGCGCGGCGATATGATCGTCGGTTAAGGGCTTTGCGGAGTCTTCTTCGTCAATCATCTTCTTGACCATGCGCTTCAAAGTCTGCAGCGGGATTCCACCCCCAGAGGGCCCTTGCACGGCCTCGGAGAAGAAATACCGCAGCTCAAACACGCCTTGCGGTGTGTGAACATACTTGCTCGACACCGCGCGGCTCACCGTGGAGGGGTGGACGCCCACCTCTTCCGCGACTTCCTTGATCATCAGCGGGCGCAAGGCGTCGGCGCCCTGCTCCAGGAATTCGACTTGCCGTCGAACGATGGCCTGGCAGACTCGCAAGATCGTCTGACGCCGCTGCTCGATGTTTCGAATGAGCTGGAGCGCCGAATTGAATCGCTCCCGAACGTAGTTGCGCGTCGTCTTATCTGAACTGTTGTCGGGCTCGAGCATGCGGCGATAGCTGCCGTTCAGCCGCAATTGGGGGACGTCCTCGTCGGAGAGTTGGACTACCCACACATCGCCGTCCTTGAAGATCTCGACGTCTGGCTCCACTTCCCGCGCGCCCGGACCGGAATACCGCAGCCCCGGCTTCGGGTCCAGCTTCCGGATGACTTCCAGTGCGATCTGGATGTGTTCCTGGGGACGTCCTAGGAGTTTTGCCAACTCCTTGACGCTCCGGGATTCGACGAGCTTGAGATGGTTCTCGACGATCTGCCAGGCCACGCCGCCCTTTGCATTGCGGCTCTCCAGTTGCAGCAGCAGACACTCCTGCAAAGACCGTGCTCCGACGCCGGCAGGGTCGCACGTTTGGACCGCTTTCAGCGCGGCCTCCAGATCGCCCACTGCCAACCCATCCCGGGAGGCGATTTCCTCAATCGGCGTGGAGAGGTATCCGGTATCCTCCAGATTCCCGATGATGGAGTCTGCAGCATCCCGCACCGCCGGGGGCAACACGATCATGGCCAACTGGCTCATCAGGTGCGAGGTCAGCGTTACCGGTGAAGACAGGAAGAACTCGAAACCCGGCTTGTCGGAATC
>Ga0118677_10000704_pt1 | contig 72516 bp, 56 predicted proteins | sample AliMusrvi5mmetaG_FD_86154 | JGI IMG/M metagenome (GOLD analysis project Ga0118677, IMG submission 86154) | reverse complement strand
GGTAACACGCTGTAACAGCGAGTGTTTTTAATTACAGTGTCAAAAATGGGTTAGCATCTGCGGAGCTCTTTATAGAAATTTTTTCGGTCTGCATTGCGTTATCCGTATTCTGCCTGATACTGGAAGCCATTTCTTCCATACTTGACGACACTTCTTCAGCGGAGGCTGCCTGTTCTGTCGCCCCCTGGCTCATTTGCTGGGCTGTGGAGGAAAGCTCCTGGCTACCGGAAGCGACATTATCAGCAGCGCTCATTACTTCACCAACAATACTGCTTAACTTGGCCACCATTTCATTAAGTGCTTTGGCCAACTGTCCGATTTCATCTTTCTGAGTTAAATCTATTTTCTGTGTCAGGTCACCGGCGGCAACAGCCTGGGCAAAGAGAACACCTTTGTTTAACGGATTGCTGATAATTTTGGATATAACTATCCCAAACAATATAGCAAGAACTGCACCAGCTATTGCAAAGCCTATCATGAGGCGTGTAGCCGACGCAGCTACTTCACCATTTTCTTCATCTATAATCTTGGCCTGTTTCATCTTCGCTTCTTGAAGTTTATCGAGCGCTTCCTGTTCGTCGGACGCTGCTTTTTTCCCATCGGTTTTAATAATAACGAGAGCTTCAGCATCTTTATCAGCTATGGCAAGAGGCTCCACTCGATCAATTATTTTGCCGTATACTTCACGGGTTTTTTTGAATTCTTCAAATAGTTTACGTCCTTCATCAGTCAAAATAGTCTTTTCAAAAGCAGTCGCTTTCTCAGACAGATCTGCACGCAGCTTTTTAATCAGCTCAATTGCGGCCTGTTTGTCCGCATGGGAATCTGCACCTACCAGCTCTCGCAGGTTTATGCGGATGCGTTGAAAGTCGGTGGACATATCTCCAAGATCACTGATCGGCATCGTTATTTTTTGATACAGTTTAGTACCGGCGTCGTCCATTTTTTTAATTTCCACTACGCCAACAGTTCCGATGATCCCGGCAATTATTGCAACAACGAGAAATGCTAATAACAGTTTTACGCTGATTTTAAGGTCGTAGTACCAGTTCATAGTGAACCTCCATTATGTAATTGTCTGAAATGGTTATTACTCAGCTTTATCGTGGTTTTGCAACGCATCAAGTTCAACTGCAGAAAAGACTTTGTCAATATCCAAAATCATTACAAATCGACCGTCATGTTTTCCCATCCCCGAAATAAATTCGGTCTTAAAATGTGACCCGATATGTGGTGCAGACTCGACTTGAGACGCCTCCATCTCAATAACTTCCTGTACACTGTCTGCAACTGCTCCAAGAACAATACTCTCACCGTCCATATTCACTTCAACCACAATGATACAGGTATTAACGGTCTGGGCTGCTTCCCGCATATTGAACTTAAGGCGCAAATCGATGACAGGCACTACACAGCCGCGAAGATTAATAACACCACGCATGAATACAGGCACCTGTGGCACCTTGGTGATGCTCGGAATTTCCAGAATTTCACGGACTCTACTTACATCAACGGCAAATACCTCTCCGTCCAGTACAAACGTCAGGTACTGAGTTACATCTGATTCTTCAGCCATTTGTGCCTCCTCTCTTGTTTAGAACACAGACTGACGGCTATACATCCGAGCACCGTGGAGCCATGGCATATCCATGTTCGAAACGTCTCTGCTGATAAGAAGTATCAAGATAGAATTGATGATGGCAACGACTGACAGGCAGGCGGTGAGCGTTCACCGAAACATCCGGAACAATGATTTGCTCTGGATGAAACATGGCGAAAATAGATGACGTACAGGGTGGCAGGTACTGAATACGTTGTTTCTGCGTAAGGAGAGAGCGTTGAGAAAATTTGTTGCAGGTCCGGATTTGTTACATTCAGGCAGACTGCGTTGATTACTTTCTGACTAATCGCTGGGAAGTGAGAGTGAGGAACCGATGAGTCCACATGGCATTGAACTTGAGTCCGTAGACACAAATACAGCATCAGCACCGCAACCAGTACTGTTTTTGAGAGAATATGATGAATGACCATTTATTATGTATACCTCTTAAATTGCATAATGCAAATTTATTTTGGCTACATCATAAAGAAGAAAGTGCACCACCTGCTGTGGGTTTATTCACGCAGTACGTCAGAAGGTCAAGCTCGCAGAGAAGATCTATCAAGGGTTTTTTGCGGATAGGTTTAATAAGATACCCGTCACACTGCTCACTGAAAGCGGAAAATATTACCTTGCTGTTGTCCATGGCGGTGGTCATGATTATTTTGGTAGGGTCAACGATCCTCCGCTCTTCTTCCAGGTTCCGAATATGTTTTAACACCTCTTTGCCATCCATTACCGGCATCATAATATCCAGAGTGATCAGATCATATTTTTCCCCTTCGTCAGTTGCCTTAACGAACGCTTTGATTGCCTCCGAGCCATCCGTGGCAAGATCACAATCACCAAATGGAGATAGTAATTTATGGATAATTTTGCGGTTTATCACGTTGTCATCCACTATCAATATTTTAAGGCTCTTGCGTTTTTGTTGCGTTGATGCGTCGTTAGTTTGCCGTGCCCGGTGAAACCGTTCAACTTTACTCCAATACTCCATCTGGTGAAGCTTTTGAAGTCCAATCCCGTAATTGAGCTTCCATTCAGGATTATTATCGGCTGCATTTGTCAGGACATCCAGGCAATTCGATTTTGCTTCGGGAGACAGACCATAATATAAAATAGCCAGAATTTGAACGAGCCAGTCTTTTGAAATATTGATACATCGTCCCTGCACACCGGTAACTTTTATTCCCCTTTTAGTAAGTGCCGCTTTGATCCTCGCCGCTGTGCCGACCTCATAATCCAGGCCGGTGCGAAACTCCAGTATACCGTTTTTCTTGGCAGTACTTTGCTCACGGTCACTCTCTAAAACTATTTTTCCGGTAAAAATATCCATGGACAGAATCAATTTTTGATCAATGTGTGGTGTCATTGGACCCTCTATAAAAATAGGAGCGGCTTGGAATACAACGTACAGTCCCGTAGAATCATGCTTTTTCTCGTTTAAATGTGCTTTTCGCTACACCCCAACCATTTGTCCAGCATCTCCGCTACGTCACTTTTTTTCATCGGTTTTGCCAGATAGTCATTCATACCGGCATCGAGGCACTGTTCGCGATCTCCCTTCATCGCGTTGGCCGTCATGGCAATAATCGGCACCGCATGGTTGAGGACTTTTGACTCTGGCCCCCGAATTACCGCCGTCGCAGTGAAACCATCCATCTCCGGCATCTGACAATCCATGAATACAATGTCATAATTGATCAACTCAAGTGCTTGAACAGCTTCAAGCCCATCAGCAACGACATCCGCCTTGTAACCGAGTTTGTTCAGGATATTTTGTGCCACCTTCTGATTGATGATATTGTCTTCCGCCATCAGGATGCGGGCACTTTTTCTGGTAATTTCAGCAACGGTATGTCGAGTGATGATCCCGGCTTTTTGCGTGTCGCCAACCGCTTTGTCCAACACAAGCACAATACAGTCATAGAGCAATGACTGCCTGATTGGCTTGGTTAGATAGCCGACAAAGCCGATCTTCTCGAAAACTCCGGCGTCACCACGCTGGGCTAAAGATGTCACCATAACCAGCAAAGTCGACTCCAGAAGCGGATCGGCCTTAATCAGTCGACCAAGTTCCTGTCCATCCATACCAGGCATCTCAAAATCGAGCAGGGCCATTCGGTATGGTTCTCCCCGTCCAACCGCTTCACGCAGCATCACAAGAGCGCTCTCGCCGTCAGCGGCAGCATCGTAGCGGCATCCCCAACTACGTAACAGTGACGTCATCAGCGTACGATTGGTTGCATTATCGTCCACGACCAGTATCCTGGTTCCGGATATGTCTGCATGCGGCATAACTTTCGTGACAGCCGGAGACTCCGGCGCTTTTTCAAAACGGGCGGTAAACCAGAAGGTCGAACCGACCCCCACCTCGCTTTCAATACCGATCTCGCCACCCATAAGCTCCACAAGTTGCTTGCAGATTGCCAGCCCGAGACCGGTACCGCCGTATTTCCTGGTAGTAGATCCATCCGCCTGGGTAAAAGGTGCAAAAATCTCCGCGAATCTCTCCTCCGGAATCCCAATGCCGGTATCTTTTACTTCAAACCGGAGCAGTACGGTGCCATCTTCACCTCGTTCCGATGTAAACTGACTGCTGATGACCACTTCGCCTCTGTGGGTAAATTTAACGGCGTTTCCCGCCAGGTTGGTAATTATCTGCCGCAATCTCCCTGGGTCCCCTTTAATATACGATGGCAATGCGGGATCAATTCGGCATATCAGCTCCAAATGGGCATTTGAAGCTCTCATCGACAACATGTCAGTGGTATCTTCCAGTGTTGTCCGTAAATCAAAGTCAATTATTTCAAGATCCAGTTTCCCCGCTTCGATTTTTGAAAAATCAAGGATGTCATTGAGTAATGCCAACAGATTCTCACCACTTTTATGGATAAGCTCGGCAAATTGAGACTGTTCCTCACTAAGATCGGAATCAAGAAGCAGACCGGTCATGCCGATCACTCCGTTCAACGGTGTGCGAATCTCATGGCTCATGGTAGCCAGGAACTGGCTTTTTGCAGAGGTAGCCTCTTCGGCAGTTTGCAGTGCCACGGCAAGTTCGACATTTTTCCGCTCCATCATGGTGGCAAATTCAAACAACTGTCTTTCGGCCTGCTTGCGATCGGTGATGTCATGCAGGCAGAGCAGCAGTTGATTTTCGTTGATGGGGGTGATGGACCCCATAAGAACTATTTCCCGTCGAAGATTATCACGTTCAATGGTAAATAAATGCTCCTCGTTGAAATGTGCCGTTCCGGTCGCAAAGGCGTCTATTATGGATGACTGTAATGTGCACTGTTGGCAGTTCACCCCGTAACCGCACCCCCGCGGATCGTCTTTCGCATTGATACAGCCGAAGACACCGCAGGCGTGCCCCCCTTTCAGGTCATCTTCCGGGATTTCGGTAAAGGCGGAGAATGCCATATTTGCATGGAGAATGTGCCGATCGGAATCTATCAGGCACATCATAATTGGTGCATTGTCATAAATAGCTTTAAGCTCAGCCTGACTGCGATGCAGTGCTAACTCTACCAGCTTGCGCCGAGTGAAATCCCGATTACTGGCACGGCGGCCAAGAATCTTACCATCTCTGCCTGCAACCTCCTGACAGAGGTGCTCAATCCAGCGTTCTTCTCCGCTTCGGGTCGTAATACGGAATAACAGATTTTGGCAATTCTGTACCCTGTTTCCGTTGGAATCCGGCTCAAGATGGTGTATGTACGCATGGCGATCATCAGGATGAATTATCCTGATGAAAAGGTCGGGATCCTGCCGAAACTCATCTGCCGTATAGCCGGTTATGCGCTCGCATGAAGGCGAGGAATAGATCAGGTCGCCATCTGGCCCCCTCCAGAATTCCCAATCATACGTGTGGTCTGCCATGGTACGGAATTTTTCTTCATTCGAAACCAAATCCTGCCTGCTCTGTTCCATCTCATCCAATAACTGATTGAACGAGTGAGCCAATTGACCTATCTCGTCATACTGATTTTCATCAAGTCGCAGCTGTTTATTCGAACCGGCGTGCGTCATGGCCAGAATTTGTTGTGTAAAGAGGACAAGCGGCCGGGAAACTCCCACGCCATGTCTCCAGGAAATAACTATGGCCAGAAGCAGGATAATCAGCATGCCTAGCAGATAAAAGTTTCTGAAGTCGGTTATTGATCGATAGGCTTCATCTACCGGATAATTGGCCGCCAAAATCCATCCCGTACTTTGTAACCGCTTGAAAGAAGCCAGAAAACACAAACCTTTCGAGTTTACTGTTTCTCCGGAACCTTCAAAACCTTCCACGGCCCGGTCAAAAAGTTCGTTTTTTCCCGGCGTGACATCCTGCTTCATGATGCGCGTGGGGTCCGGGTGTAAAATTATGGTGCGGTCCGGGGCAAACAGGTACAAGTATCCGGTTTTTCCGACTTTCTGGTCGATCAAGGCGTGCAGGAATGTTTTTTCAGACAGCAGATCGATGGTACCGCCAAGGATGGCAGCCAGACGGCCAGTGGCATCAAATACCGGGGCCGTCATCATGATGACCGGGTGATTGTTCTTAGTTGAGATATACGGGGCGGAAATTTGCGGTTTACCCGTGCTGACGGTTTTTTTGTAATACTCCCGATAAGAAAAATCCCTCCCCTGACGTCCCACGTCGGGCTCTTCGGCAAATATTTTGCCCTCGGGGGTAAACAGGACAAGTCCATTGGTGAAGATATATTTGGTGCCGGCACGGTTTGCCAGCCAGACATGTGCATCCCCGGTGGCATTCAGCGTCTTTGGAGGCAGTACTGCGGCAACATTGATCAAGGCATTATGCGCAGTCGTTATCGAATGGTCAATATTCCGTGCCAGCAAGGTAACCGTTGAAAATTGCTGGTCCAATATCAGCCTTTGCGTTGCATGGCGGAAATAGGTGTACGTTCCAATGGCAATCGTAACAAGTAACATCGCGCAAAGCAGTACCGTATGTACTATCAGTTTTTTGCTGATGCCGGTGAAATTCATACAGCTTTCCCCCCCAAACCATCTGCACATTCCAGCAGTGTTACTTTCAGCTTCGTTCTGGAGAGAGACTTCGTTTCATATTTCACCGTTCCTAACCCCTTCAGTTGATTCGGGCTGTCAGAGGCATCAACCGCTGACAAAATAATCGCCGGGATCGTTATGTTTGAGGTGTGCACATGCTTCAGCATTTCCAGCCCATCCATCACCGGCATCGTGATATCGGTGATGATGATATCCGGATGATGCGTATGGTAGGCCTCCAACCCTTCGGCGCCATTTTTCGCGGTTATCAGCACACCGACAATACTGGACAGGAACAGACTGTACATCTCCCGCGTTACCTCGTCATCTTCAACATATAACACGGTAAGACGACTCAAGAGATCCAGATTTTGACTGCCGACTTCAATGGTTTTTCTCTGTAACAACCGTGCCGGTAAAAGCCATTTTTCAAGGGCAGCGGCAAGCACCTCTTTTTTGATCGGTTTTGGCAGATAGTCATCCATACCGGCTTCAAGACACTTGTCATGATCCTCTTTCATGACATTGGCTGTCATGGCGATGACCGGCACGTTATGATTGAGAACCCCGGAGTGTTGATCGCGGATTATTCCCGTCGCCTCAAAACCGCCCATGTTCGGCATCATGCAATCCATCAGCACCAGATCATAGGCAGTGATCGACAGTGCATTCACCGCTTCCTGCCCGTCGGCAACCACATCCGCCGTGTATCCCAGCGATTTCAGCAGATGGAGAGCGACTCTTTGATTAATAACGTTGTCTTCTGCCAAAAGGATACGTGCGGTGAGATCGTTTAAACTTGCAGCAACCCGTGGCAGAGCGAGCTGCGCATGCGTAGTGACCTCCTCGGCGGCTTTCAAGTCCTCAGCGCTCTGCTTTTCAAACCGGGCAGTAAACCAGAAGACAGATCCTTTCCCCTCTTCACTGGAAACTCCTATCTCGCCCCCCATCAACTCTGCCAGTTGTTTGCAGATAGCCAGTCCCAGGCCGGTACCTCCATATTTACGGGTGGTGGAGTCATCCACCTGGGTAAAAGGGGCAAAGATAGAGTCAAGGCGGGACGCCGGTATGCCAATGCCGGTATCTCTGATTGCAAACCTGATTGTCACGAAACACTCTTCGTCCGATACGAGCGACGCGGTGACGGTAACAGTGCCCTGCTCGGTGAACTTCAAGGCGTTGCCGACCAGGTTGGTAACAACCTGCCGGACTCTGGTCGGGTCCCCCTTCAGAATGATCGGTATACCGGGCTCAATGTCGCAGGTTAATACAATCCCTGCATTATCAGCTCGATAGGACATTAACAGTTTAATATCATTCAGTATAAGTTGCAGATTGAAGTAGATCAGTTCCAGATCAAGCTTGCCTGCCTCAATTCTGGAAAAATCAAGGATTTCATCAATCAATATCAGCAGATTTTCACCACTTCTGGAGATAATCTCGGCGTAATCGCGTTGCTCCATGCTCAGATCGGTTTCCAAAAGAAGACTGGACATGCCGACTACCCCATTCATCGGAGTGCGGATTTCATGACTCATAATGGCCAAAAACGCACTTTTGGCGGCGTTGGCACAATCAGCCTTCTCCTTTGCTTCCAGGAGATTAGAATTCAAGCTCCGGAGATTGGCTTCAGACTCAAACAGTTGTTCAGTTTGCAGCGTCAGTTTGAGATGGTGAACCTCAAGCTCCTCTTGTGCTCTCATCAGGCTTTCATTTTGCAGCTCTACTTCAATCTGCCGGTCCTGCAGATCTTCTTCGGCCAGTCTCCGGGCGGTAATATCTTCCATTGCAAGCAGGATAATATTCGAGCCGACCGTCTTGCGATAAATCTGCTTTGCATTAAGCAGGACAGTTTTACGGCCTATACCTTGAAAGGAATGATCGATTTCATAGTCATGAATCTCGGAATGGAGAGGTATAATTTCCCCGAGAAGTTTCCGCAAATCGGGAATGTCCCACTGACCATTGCCGAGATCATAGATGAACTTATTGATCGTGTCTTCCGGAGTGACGAGGAAAGCCTCGTAGAAGCTTCTATTGGCACTGAGAATTGTCAGGTCGGCATGAAGCACGACCATCGGTTCACGCACCGTATTAACAATGTTTTCAACATATTCCAGACTTTCATTATTCTGGGCTATTATTTCCCGAAGATTTTCGACCATTACCTTTAATGCCCAAAGGACACCTGACCGGTTGTCGTCTTCCGCCCGTATCGTTATGGACAGGTCGCCATGTGCCACCGTCTCGGCTATTTTACGGAGCTCAGCCGGTTCAGCCCCCAGATCCCGTAACAACCGCTTGATGATTGCTCCTGCCAACGTTCCAATAAGCAGTAAACTGACGACCATGATGATGACCGCATATCCACATCCCTTCTTGTAGACAGCCTCATACTCCAGATGTTTCGTGTCTGCAATAGCCCGCTCGATCGCTGCCAGCGCCGATAGTTTTCCGAGAAGCGGGTCTATGTACTGATAAACGCCGGTCGAGTGAAAACGTATGAGCTCCGCCTTATTCCCGCTGTCAAATAAGGCTCCAAGCTTGACGAGATCAGCGTTCGCACGTTGCATCAACGGCACAAGCTCCACTATCAGTTCCTGCTCTGCGGGGGTAGTCTCCGTGCCGAGATACGCCTTCCATTGGTCGGCGATCAATTTCTGCGCTTCTGCCGTCCTCTTGCGCCCTTCCTCCCAGGGAATCAGGTTTTCTCCGGTTTTACGCACCGTCGTGAGTAAGGCTGTCCTGTAATTGTTTGCAATGGTGTTTATTTGTAAAATCGGCACCAAACGTTCATTGTACAACTCGTTGATCGCGGTGTAGCCAAACCCGGAGACATAGAGTCCTAATGCAAAAATGGTAATTACGACAAAATACATCACCGCCATCAGCAATAAAAGTCTTGTTCGAATTTTCATCCGATTGACTCCGATAATCGCACCGGGGGCATTTTTCCGGCTCTATCCGCATCGGAGATGAACAACACCAGAGCTACAAACATCTGTTCTTGATCTCCGTAATGGTCAGGCTGATAACCCGCTCCAACTCCGGGAGTATTTCAGATGCCGTCTTCAAATCACCCTCCTTTGCCGCCGTTTCAATCCTCAAACAAACATCCCTCAGCGCCGGCGCATATATATTGGCCGACAGACCTTTCATTGTGTGCGCCTGATTGCGGGTGGCTGCAGCGTCGTCAGCTTCAACGTGGGAACGCAATATATCAAGTTCGTTGGGTAATGACTCTATTGTTTCGTCAAGAATCGAGCACATAAACTCAATATCGTTATCCATACTTTCAAGCAGTTCTTCCTTTTCAAATAATATCAGCTCCTGCATAGTATCCTCCTTCATCGGGTCATCGGTGAGCCATGCAGAGATTAAATGGCTTCGTCCGACTTCAGCATTTAATATTTGCTCCTGATCTTCTCAATAGTCAGGCTGAAAATCAGTTCCAGATCGGGCAGGATTTCACGCGCCGTCTCAATATCGCCTCCCTTTGCCGCCGTTTCAATCCTCAAACAGGTTTCCCGGAGAGACGGTGCATAGATGTTGGCCGCCACGCCCTTCATTGTATGCGCCTGGCCTCGGATTGCCACAGCGTCGTTACCTTCTAATAGTGAGCGTAATGTTTCAAGTTCATCGGGCAACGACTCTATGGCGTCACCCAGTATGGATCGCATAAATTCACTGTCATTATCCATGGATTCCAACATATCCCCTTCATTAAACAGCTCCGGCTCCGGAGTGGCGCCCGTTTGTGCCGAAATTTCAACCGGCTGTACGGAGCTGTACTCCAGCCATTTTTCAATCAACTCCGCAAGGAGCTCCTTTTTAATAGGTTTGGACAAATAATCATTCATTCCGGATGAGAGACACTTTTGGCGGTCATCCTGAGTCGCATTTGCCGTCATCGCTATTATCGGGATCTTATTGTTAAACTGTTCCGGGCTTGCGTCACGGATTGCTGCCGTTGCCTCGAAACCGTTCATTACCGGCATCAGACAATCCATGAGTATCAGATCGTAATTTATCATTTCGAGGGCCCGAACAGCTTCCTGCCCATCGGCGGCGACATCTACCCGGTAGCCCAGTGATTTAAGCATATGCTGGGCAACTTTCTGGTTTATGATATTGTCCTCCACCAGAAGGATTCGCACCCCCTTACGTACAGATTCGGCAATGATATGCTTGGTTATTATCCCCTGTGGAGGATTGGATGACACGTAATCCCCAGATTCAATATCTCTCCCCACTATCAACTCAAGGCAATCATAGAGCTGATTCTGGCGCACCGGCTTGTGCAGGTATCCGGCAAAACCGATCTGTTCAAGAGTTGCCGCATCTCCCCGTTGACCGATGGATGTCAGCATTACCATTAAGGTTGAAGAGAGCAGAGGATCTGTTTTAATACAACGACCAAGTTCCATGCCATCCATACCCGGCATTTCCTGGTCAAGTATGGCAAGACGGAACGGGTCGCCGGACTGTACCGCTTCATGCAGCATCTCCAGTCCTTCTGTCGCGTCTACAGCAATCTCGAAACGACATCCCCACAACCGTAGCAGAGTTTTCATCAGGATACGGTTGGTTGCGTTGTCGTCAACGACCAGAATTCGTTCCTTGATCAATGAGCCTTTGCCCCGGAGCTGCAATGCCTTGAAAACATGAGCATTATAAGATGTCTGTGTCTGCGTTTCAAGACAGAGGCTGAACCAGAACCTGGATCCGACCCCCTCTTCACTCGTGACGCCTATTTCGCCATTCATCAATCCGACCAACTGCTTGCAGATGGCCAGACCAAGTCCGGTGCCGCCGAATCTGCGGGTAGTGCTGCCATCTGCCTGCGTGAAGGGATCGAAAATGGCGGATAAACGCGATTCGGGAATTCCAATGCCGGTGTCCTGTATTTCAAAGAGGATGGTAACGTTGTTTTCCTGCTTCGATGCAAGTGATGCACTGATAACAACTTCACCTTTTCGGGTGAATTTGATGGCGTTACCGACCAGGTTGGTGATGATTTGGCGAATCCTGCCCGGATCACCTCTCAAGTATGACGGTACAGCCGGGTCAATTTGACAGATGAGTTCAAGTCCAGCTTCCTCACTGCGCAGAGCCAGCAGCTCGGCGGTATCTTCCAGGGTTATCCTCACGTCAAAATCAAGGATTTCCAGTTCAAGCTTACCCGCTTCGATTTTTGAAAAATCGAGAATTTCGTTTATAATGGTCAACAGATTTTCGCCACTATTGTACGCAATGGTGGCATACTCCTTCTGCTCGGCAGTCAGATTGGTTTCAAGCAGCATACTGTTCATACCGATTACGCCATTCATAGGAGTGCGGATTTCATGGCTCATGGTGGCGAGAAACGAGCTTTTTGCCATATTGGCCGCTTCGGCCTGTTCCTTGGCGGTGACAAGCTCTTCCAAAACCTTCTTCATGGTTGTGATATCTTCTTTAACGGCAAGATAGTGGGTAATAATACCTTTGCTATCCCGGAGCGGCGATATGGCGGCATGTTCCCAGAACAATCGCCCATCTTTTGTTTTATTCAGCAACTCTCCTTCCCAAATATCACCCTTGGAGATCGTGTGCCACAACTGCTCATACACATCAGGTTTTACTTCACCCGATTTCAGTACCCGCGGATTTTTACCAATTACATCTGCACTGCTGTAGCCGGTGAGATGGGTAAACTTGGGATTCACAAATTCGATGTTTCCCGAAATATCGGTTAAACATATCGAAACCGGACACTGTTCAACGGCACGGGACAAGATGAAACGTTCATCTTCGAGCCGCTTTCGCTCGGTGATATCGGAAAAGGTTATTACCGCACCGGCAATCATGCCATTTACCAGCAGGGGTTTGGATGAGAGCGAAGAGGGGAAAAAACTGCCGTCCTTTTTGCAAAGGTAGAAGTCATCACTATGAAACGTAGCGTCATCGTGTATGGAGCGCTGTGAAAGGCAGAGCTTGATTTGTTCTTCCAGAATTTTGCATTTCAGGAGTAAAGTGATTTTGTTGCCGACCAGTTCCTCGATTTGATATCCCAGAATATGCGTTCCCGGCTTGTTTATGAAGGTACAGGTACCTTCCATATCCAGGCTGAATATCCCTTGATTTGTCGATTGAAGTAGCTGTTCAAGGCGTGCTTCACTCTTTTGCAGCTTCCTGTTTGCCTGGTCCGCGAGTTTTTTATTTCTGACCTGATTCATTACCCGGAGCTGCATTTCTTCACGGTTGAACGGTTTTGTGAGGAATTCACTTGCTCCCAGACTCAACGTGTGGGTTACTTCATGTGCACTGCTCGTCAGGGCGACCAGTGGTATGTGACGCCACTCTTCACTTTGCGTGACAAACTGGATCAAATCACGGCCATTCATGACCGGCATCTCCAGATCAACAAGAATTGCGTCGATATCAGGGTGCTGCTCCAACACCTGAATTGCCTCCAGGCCGTTGTAACATTTGAGGGTCTCGTAACCAATCTCCGACAGTATGAATCCGATCAATTCGGTATGCATTATGTCATCGTCTACGGCAAGTACGGTTACTTTGTCTGACATTACAATCTCCTGGGGAGTATCAAGGTACATTACGCGTATCAGATTTTAACCATTTGTCAACTATTGCTGCCAACTCCGTTTTTTTAACCGGCTTTGCCAGATAATCATCCATTCCGGATTCAAGGCACTTCTCCCGATCCCCATCCATGACATTAGCTGTTACCGCTATTATCGGCACGTTGTGGTTGATAACGCGTGAGGAGACATCCCTGATAACGGCAGTTGCCTCATAGCCATCCATTTCCGGCATCATACAATCCATCAGCACCAAATCATAATCAAATATTTCCAGTGCCCGCACCGCTTTCAGTCCATCCGTTGCTATATCAACCTGAAAGCCAAGGTTGTTGAGCAGGTGCATGGCTGTTTTCTGATTGATTACATTGTCTTCCGCCAGGAGAATCCGGGTTGGGACATCTGTTGTTTCTTCCGGTTTTCCGGCAACTTCCGCATGCAACGGTACGACTGCTTCAGCACCACACACTTCTGAATTCCCGCTACGTTCCAGTCGAGTCAGTTGCAGTCGAGCGGTAAACCAGAAGGTTGAACCTTTCCCTTCTTCGCTCGATACACCAATCTCTCCCCCCAGAAGCTCCGCAAGTTCCCTGGAAAGCGCCAACCCTAAACCGGTACCACCATAGCTGCGAGTTGCCGAACTATCCACCTGGGAAAAAGCGGAGAAAACATCATTCAGGCGAGACTCCGGTATACCAATGCCGGTATCCTGAACATCGAACCGTATCATTGTGAATCCATCTTCCACAGCCTGGCATGAGACAGATATGACAATAGTACCTTTCGTAGTAAATTTAAAAGCATTATCAACCAGATTGGCAATTATCTGCTGAACTTTACCGGCGTCACCTTTCAATTGGCCCGGGACAGAGGGGGCGATTTGACAGATCAGACCAAGCCCGGTTGCGGTGGCTCGGGGAATAAACGTACGTGTTGTTTCATGTATAATACTCGGGAGATTGAAGTCCTCGTTTTCAATATTCAGTTTGTTTACCCTGACCAGGGTAAAGTCCAGAATATCGCTGATTATCCTGAGCAGATTATTGCCACACTGGTTGACAACTTGCGCGAAATCACGCTGTTCATCGGTCAGCTCACTGTCAAGCAGCAGGTCGGTCATTCCCAATATCCCGTTTAACGGGGTACGCATCTCATGGCTCATTACTGCAAAAAATTCGTCTTTGGCACGGTTTGCTATTTCGGCTTTATCTTTGGCCTTGATAAGAGAGGATTCCAGTTCCCTGCGTTTATTGATGTTTTCCTTAACTCCGGCATAATGAGTTATGATTCCTTCGTCATCACGAATCGGTGAAACTTTAAGATGTTCGAAATTTATATCACCATCTTTACTTCTGTTTATGATATCCCCTTCCCATGTTTTCCCGCTTTTGATGGTTGACCAGAGCTCAAGGAATGTTTCCGGTGGAGTAAAGTTCGATTTAAGTATGCGCGGATTCCGGCCGACAGCTTCTTCAGCGGTATACCCACTCAATGTAACAAAATGGGGGTTGACAAATTCTATACGACCCTCCGTATCGGTAATAATCACACTTACCGGGCTTTGGTCGACGACACGGGAGAGCAGGCGCAGTCGTTTCTCGGCAGCTCTGCGCCAGGTAATGTCTTCATGTGATATGACCGCGTAGCTGACCCCATTAATGCTGAACTGGTTTGCCTTGCATATGAACCAGATATCTTTTTCCGGAGTATGACACGGATATTCCTTCATAAATTGCGGTGACGTGCCATCCAGCACGGAGTGGATCCCGGTGATAAATTCACTGACTGACGGGTCCTGCTCTGCAGCAGTTGACTGGCAGGCCAGGAAATAATTTGAACCTATGCTGCTGAACTCTTTTACTGCATTATTCTCATTGCCGAACGTTTCCCAGGCGCGATTTGTAGTAACGATGGTTCCCTGGGTGTTTATTACGCAGATATGCGCCCTGATACCGTCCAGAGTTGATTTGTAAAACACCTCCTGTTCTGTCAGACTCTCTTCAGCTTTTTTTAAATCGGTGACGTCGGTTACGAGCACAAAGAATCCATTGATATTATCACCATCGATATCGGGAATATATTGTGTCCAGGTATAACCGGCGCTGCCATCCGGCTTAATCAGAGTACGTTCGAAATGTTGTCGTTCACCTCGCATGACCGCCGCAATGTAAGGTGCGTTTTTACCTAACAACTCGTCACCCAAAAGATCGCGGATGTTGATCCCCTTCATCTGTTCAGGACTTTTGCCAAACCATTCCTGATAGGCGCGATTGGCAAACCCGCAGCGAAGATCCCTATCCCAGTACCCGACCATTCCGGGGAGAACATCAATCAACTTTCTCACATACTGTTCACTTGCTTTAAGTGAAGCCGAGAGTTGCTTCTGATCAGTAATGTCGACGCATGAACCAACGTATCCGGTGAAAGTCCCATTGGCGAAGGTTGGCACTCCGTTGTCGAGTATCCAGCGATAGCTGCCGTCATTTCTTTGCAGGCGATACTCCATTGTAAAGCTCTGGCGATTATCAAAACAGGTTACATAGGTTTCGAAACAGCTATCCAGATCATCGGGGTGAACTCCTTCTGCCCACCCATTACCCTGTTCCTGCTCCATGGTTCGACCGGTAAAGCTGAGCCAGACGTCATTGAACCAGTAGCAGAGCTTGTCAAGCCCTGCCAGCCAGATCAGGACCGGCGCAGAATTTGCCAGAGAGCGGAAGCGTTCTTCATTCTCCTGAAGCGCACCCTCCACTCTGACACGATCCGTAATATCAGGTGAAATAGCCGATGCTCCGATGATTGTGCCCCTATTATCATAAACCGTATTGTTGTCAGTATGCATAGACCTGCCTGTTTAGCCCCTGTACTGTTCACGTAATGAGGGTGATCCGGATTATGATAAGAATTCGCATCGTTTCATGCGGTGCCGAGAGAGAATAAGATAACCAAAAAAGGTTCCCTGCAATTGCCGGAAACCTTTATTTTATTGTGGAGGCGCCGTATACTGACCGGCCGGAACCATTATCCGTTAAATATCAGCTTATTAAAGCTGCACAACGAAAGCGCTGATTTTGTTCGACTGCAGTTCACGGTAAACCACCAGCCGTGACGAGGCTCCTACGCTGTAGCGCTGGATCAGAAAGCCTTCTTTCGTCTCGCTGGAAGTGCGCTTGTAATCGCTACTACCCGCCACCTCATGCAGAGCATCCCGCATAAAAGATTCCACTATCACGTGACCCTTGGCAGCGAGAACCTGAACCGCCTTGAGTCGCCCGGCTTCACGATAGATGCGAATGTCATACTTTGCGTCCACATACCGTTCCCAAGCCGCATTCCCGACTGAAAATCTGCTGTCGCGGCCACTGACCGTAACGAACGACGGTACGGTCAAATCCGATTTGGGGACGTCCGTCATCGTTTTCTTGTTCGCCGGAGCAGGCGCCACAGGCGGCTTCACCGCAACCGGCTTCTCTGTGCGCGGCTTTGCCGGCGTGGTTGATACGGAGGACGCTGTTTTTTTCGATTGATCCGCAGGCAACGACAATTTCTGCTTCATTTTGAACAGATACCATCCACCGGTAACAGCACTCGCCATTACGAGAGCCGTAAGCAAAAAGCCGGCAAGCCGCAGGCGGGATAAGGAGGGAGGATCGGAAGATTTGCCGCCTGTCCGGAACGGAGAATCGGCCGGATGGGGCATCGCTTCCGTATTCCTGTCCACCATCGTAGCAACGGACTCGTTAACTGTTCCTGTGGGCATGGCATGAAGATCATCAATGATCTTGGCCAAAAGTTCCTGTTCCTGTTTCAACTTACTCTCAACATGACTCCGCTCGGCACGTTCAGCCTGCAAATATTCGTTGAGAACTTCAACCTGTTTGTTGAGCGCTTCGCAGGCTATTGTGACCTGGCCCAGATTCTCTTCGGCATCTTTCCTGGCGTCCCGCTCTACCTGCACCTGTTCGTTGGCAATCGCCAGTTCCCGAGTCCGTACGATAATGGTTTGTTCCAGACTGCTTTCCTGATGTTCCCAGTCGTCACGTTCAACCTGCAGCTGCTCCTTGAGTGCTTCGGCGTCGATTCCGGCCTGGCGCAACGCCTCTTCGGCTTTGCTCCGTCCGTCCGTTTCAATCTGCAGCTGCTCCTTGAGTGCTTCGGCATCGATTCCGGCCTGGCGCAACGCCTCTTCGGCTCTGCTCCGTCCGTCCGCTTCAACCTGCAGTTGCTCGTTAAGCGCTTCGGCGTCGATTGCGGCCTGACGCAACGCCTCTTCGGCCTTGCTCCGCCCGTCCGCTTCAACCTGCAGCTGCTCCTTGAGCGCTTCGGCGTCGATTGCGGCCTGACGCAACGCCTCTTCGGCCTTGCTCCGTCCGTCCGCTTCAACCTGCAGTTGCTCGTTAAGCGCTTCGGCATCGATTCCGGCCTGACGCAACGCCTCTTCGGCTTTGCTCCGTCCGTCCGCTTCAACCTGCAGTTGCTCGTTAAGCGCTTCGGCATCGATTCCGGCCTGACCTAACGCCTCTTCGGCTTTGCTCCGTCCGTCCGTTTCAATCTGCAGCTGCTCCTTGAGCGCTTCGGCGTCGATTGCGGCCTGACCTAACGCCTCTTCGGCTTTGCTCCGTCCGTCCGTTTCAATCTGCAGCTGCTCCTTGAGCGCTTCGGCGTCGATTGCGGCCTGACCTAATGCCTCTTCGGCTTTGCTCCGTCCGTCCGTTTCAATCTGCAGCTGCTCGTTAAGACCGTCCAGTTCCACCATTTTCTCTGTAATTGTCTGTTCCAGGCTTTCGATTTTACGGAAACAATCTTCCAGTTGTTCACGGTTAGCGCTGTCAAGTTCGGCAATATTCTGCGGAGCCATGACAGGAACGTCCACGTTGGCCGTCGACGCATCAACTTCAGGAGAAAGCGTCTCCGAACCTTCAACAACTGCAACTTCGTTCTCATCCGGATTGTTCAGCCACTTCTCAATAACTTTAGCCAGTTTTGCCTTTTTTACCGGTTTTGACAGATAGTCGCTCATCCCGGCCTCAAGGCATTTTTCCCGGTCTCCAGGCTTCGAGTTGGAGGTCAGGGCGATAATCGGTACGGCATGATTGAGAACAGCGGACTGCCGGTCGCGGATGATGACCGTCGCTTCAATTCCGTCCATCCTCGGCATGTTCCAGTCCATCAGCACCATGTCGTAGTTTTTCAGCTCAAGGGCAGCGACCGCTTTCTGGCCATTGGGGACAATATCTACGTTGCAACCCAGATTATTCAACATCGAAAGCGCAACTCTCTGGTTGATGAGGTTATCTTCGACCAGAAGGACATTTTTCGTGGGTATACCAACATCAGGAACCGGCGGAGTCGTCGCATCCGGCTCGGTAACGTCAACTACTTCCTGATCACTCTCCACAGCGGCGGCACAACTCGTATCCGGATCATTCAGCCACTTTTTGATAACCTCAGCCAGATACGCCTTATTTACCGGTTTTGCCAGATAGTCATTCATCCCGGCATCAAGGCACTTTTCCCGGTCCCCGGGCTTCGTGTTGGAGGTCAAGGCGATAATCGGCACGGCGTGATTGAGAACATTGGATTCATCGCCACGAATCCTGGCAGTCGCTTCCAGGCCGTCCATCCTCGGCATCATCCAGTCCATCAGTACCATATCATAGTTTATCAACTCAAGCGCAGTAACCGCTTGCTGACCATCGGGAACAATGTCCACCACACAACCCAGGTTGCTCAACATGGTAAGCGCAACCCTCTGGACGATAAGGTTATCTTCGACAAGAAGAATACGTGACTTCCGGATGCCGGGAACATCCGGATCGGAGAGTGGCTTACCGTCAGGTGTGACGGCGGCAATATCTGCTTCCACCGGGACAGCGGCGGATTCCACGGGAATCCGTGGAGAAGGAGGAAGGCCCGGCTTTCCACTGATAATATTTTTTACATTACTGCTGATCTCTGCAATCAGTGTCTCATCGGACTGGTCCAGATTTACAATGTAGTCAAAGATCCCTTCAACCGGACTGATTCCGGTAGAACCTTCTTGTATCATGATAACAGCGGGAGCATCATTTCCGAGCATCTGCCGGATATGCCGGGTGGCAGGTCCACTGGCAACACCCGCTATCAGGTCCTGGATGATGATTGTGGCAGGTCTATTGTCGAAAACTTCATTCAGCCCGTGTTCAAAATCAGCCACAAGGGTGATCTTGCTCTTGACCAACGGCTGAATGAAATTTTGAATCAGTTTTGCTTTGGGATTATTTGATACGATAAGGAGGCTGAGCATGTCGACCCTTTGAGTCGTCTTCGTCTCGTGCATCATGACATTAGTTTCCGGGGTGGAAATCCCGCAGGCCGGTACGAGTTCACCCCGGAAAAGCGTTTACGGCAGCGTCCAGATAACCGGCTGTTTCATTTTAATCCAGTATCCCATTCCGGGTTCCAACACACCCAGACTGTTTACAACTTCAGTGGGGGCGTAGGAGAGCCACTGGCCGTTGTTCCATCCCCAGATACTTACTATTGAAGCGGCTATTGAACGTATGGCATGACTCACCAGATGTGAGGCATCGCCTGGGTAGCCGACGAGATTCCAGCCGGCAGCAAGTGGTATCTGTCGGATCGTGCCGCATGCATCCCTGGACGTCACAGCCGCCCGCTTTCCCACGCCGTTCAAGGCAAAAGAAACCGTGGGAGCAGACGGGTCGTCACTTTTCATGCTCCACTGCACCTTAAGCAACGCTTCCAGATCGATCAAAGCAGCTTTGCCCTCTCCTGCCTTCAATTGTTCCAGGACAAAAGAGTTTACTCTCCCGAGCAGTTCCTGATAAAGAGGCGCCTCAGGATACGCTAAAAAAGTTTGCAGGGAGTTTACGAATTCTATTTCAGCAAACTTCGCTTTTGCGGACAGGTCATGTTCACGCTGCTGCTGCATGGCCTCAGCACGCAGTTCAGCCGCGGACTGGTAATTGTGAGGCCGTGGATACAACCCGCCGGTTATCATGAGACGGTCGTAAAACCAGCTGACAATGTCTTTCTTTACCGTTTCACGACGCTTGTTTGTTTCAAGATCAAAACGAGCCCATTCAAGTTGCTGGCTCATCTGCTCCGGCTCCACGCTGAAAATTGAACACCACTTTTGGGCTTGTGACTCTTCAAGACCTTCCTCTTCCCAATAAGCGCCAACCGCTCCGTCCAGAACCGGAGGAGTAGGAATAACCGTTTTTTTGACTTCCATTAAACTCTTGTTGAAGACGAGTGGTCGTCCGGCATGCGGCATTCGGGACAAAAGTGTGGAATGTTCCTCCGGGATTCCTGCTTCAACGCTTGCCCCCGCTGCGTAGAGAGCACAGAGGTATTTATTCATTTTGTACGTAAAACCGTTAGTCGCGTAACCATCCATTCTTTTTTTATCTAATAAGTACAAATACCCTTCTGCAACCAGAACAAGTAACGCTTCTCTCACAACCGTACGTTCAATATCCAACTCATTTTCAATAATATCTACGTTCGTGAGACCGCCGGCAACCCGGTACAGAAACATCAACACTCGCCCTTGATCCACGGTAAGAGACCCATGCACCTGAGCTTTTGGCTGGGCTGACGGTTGAACTGCCGGCTGAACCTCTGGCGTAATCTCGGGTTGTTCCTGCAATGTGGTCGGTTGTTGTGCGATGGGCATGGATTCACTCTGTGGGGATGGGACGTCTTTAGCAACAGCAGGAGTCACAAGAGCAGCGGGGTACGGGCGCGCAACTCTCGCCGGGGTGACAACCGGAGTCTTTACAATCTGCTTGGCATTTCGCGAAAAAAAGTCATTAATCAAAAAATCATCGTCGTCGTTAGTAGATTCCACAAGAGCCGCAGGGACAGGCGGTTCGACTGTAACCGGAACAACAACCGGCTCTTCAATCGCAACAGGTTCTTCAATCGCAACAGGTTCTTCAATCGCGACAGGCTCTTCGATCGCAGCAGGTTCTTCAATCACAACTGGCTCTTCAATCACAACTGGTTCTTCAATCACAACTGGTTCTTCAATCACAACTGGTTCTTCAATCACAACTGGTTCTTCAATCACAACTGGCTCTTCAATCACAACAGGTTCTTCAATCACAACAGGTTTTTCGATCGCAGCAGGTTTTTCTATAGCAACAGGTTCTTCAATCGCAGCAGGTTCTTCAATCACAAAAGGTTTAATAAAAAATCTCTGAGTAAAAAATTCCTCCGCCAGCTGTTCAGTATCGTCAGCGGCATCTGCAAGAGCAACAGAGGCGGATTGCCCGATTTCAACCGGAGCGTCAACCGGCCTTTCGACTACAACCGACTGTTCAATAGCAACAGGAGCAGTCTCGGCAACCCCAGAGTCACCCACAGCATGAGAAGCCTGCTTGTCTTTTGACGAAGGAAAGTCATCATGCAAGACATCAACAGCGTCTTTGAGGCCGGGTTCGTCAAAAACCCGGGAAAACAAGGCGTCGAAACCTTTTCTTCCACGAATCTTCGTCATTATAAGAGTCCTATAACTTCATTAGCAAGTGCCCGAAATTTGTTGCTGGCAATGCTTTTAGGTGAATGTCGTAATACGGTCATTTTAAATGCGACGGCCTCTTTTATTTTTGTATCGGTATTAATAATGGTTGAAAAAACTTTGTCCGCAAATTTGCGCTGAATATGATCAACTGAAGCGCGACTGATACTTGTGCGTGAGTCGACCTTGTTAATAACAGCCTTGAGGAAGCGCAATTCGGCGTTAACCCGCGCAGCAATCGAACCTATTGCCTCAAGTGCAGCAACAAAACCATCCAATGAATAGCGGCAACCGGATTCAATCGGTATAATTGCACAATCACTGGCAATGAGACTATTGATAGTAAAAAGACCAAGGGACGGATTGTTATCTATTAACGTGATATCATAATTTTCAACAGCATGTTTTCGAATGTTATTTCTTAATATTTGGTACGAATTTTTCGCATCCTGATAGAGGTCTATTTCCAGATGGGTGATATCAGGGGAGTTCCTTATAGCGTCTATATTATCGTATGTAGTTTTATAAATACATTCCGTTACAGGAACATTGTCAGCATAAACATCGTATAACGTTTTTTGATCAGCAACGACTGATTCAGGAGTGAAAATAGAGGACGTATTACATTGGGGGTCACAATCAATAACAAGAATCTTCCTGCCACGATTAGCTAGTGCATGAGCAAGATTTGTAGTAATACATGACTTCCCAACCCCCCCCTTATGGTTGATGATTGATATGATCAATGGACTCTCTCCTGTTAATTTGGAAGCTTCAATCAGCCATTTTGCATTACGATAATTAAGCCCAGCCATTACGCGCTATCTGAGAATGTCGGAACAATACATCTGTAACTGTTTGGTTGTCAACATATTATAGAATTCATCCGCCGCGTCAATTGAATCCTGGTGAACGAGAACTCAAACATTGACGTAGTCAAAACTATTTGTTATTAAAATACTTTTCTCATCAGTATGCGTCTCAACCAAACATGACCACGCCCAAGAGCGCGGGTTTCAACATTGCACTATAAGGAACAGGCATTGAGAAAGATACTTCTGATTGGATTACCGAATGTCGGAAAAAGCACCATTTTTGACCGGTTAATTACCAACAAAGTCAGGATCGGTTCATATCCGGGATCAGCCGTTACCGTAAGAAGGGGAGATTTGAGCGTAAACGGAGATGACGTTGAAATAATCGACATCCCCGGAGTCTGCAACCTGTTTTTCAACGAAGATAATGAAAAAGTTGCGAGAAACATTATTATAGACGAAAAGCCGGAACTGCTTGTTCAAATTTGTGATGGAAAGAATCTTAATCGCTCGTTGGTACTTACCTCTCAACTGGCTGAGCTTGCCGTTCCCCTGGTGCTTGTCATCAACATGGTGGATGAGGCCTCCCAAAAGGGGGTTAAGGTTAAGCGGCACAAACTGGAAGAGATGCTGGGCACGCCGGTTATTGAGACAATCGCCTCGGAAGGCGTCGGTGTGCCGATGCTGATTTCAGCTTTTAACAAGGGACAGAGGCCACGTCATCCATCTAAATTGCCGGCGACTCTTGTTGCTGCCGTCACCGAGTTGTTAGGGTTGATCAGCACCGACGTTTACAGGGAACGTGAAAAGCTGGCACTCGCCGTTTTTTCACTCGCGGGTGATCATGCAACTTCCCTGTGGGCACAGCAAAAAATAGGGATACATGACAATGAGACCGCCGGTCAGATCATAAAAAACACTACGCAAACGTTTAATCGCCCTCTTGGCCTGGTTGTTTCCCGGGCGAACGATCTTTGGGCGGAAGCATTGTACGCGGAATCCGTCTACTTGTCCCCCGTGACATCAACACCACTGTTAAACAAGATCGGTGACATGGCATTAACACCGATATCCGGAACAATAATACTCGCGGCAATAATTGCCCTGCTCTATTTCATTGTCGGTAAATTTACCGCCGGTATCGTAGTTGATTTTCTGACGAACGATTTTTTTAACCTCATGGTGTCTCCGCACCTGAAAAAAGCGGTGGCCATTATCCCGTACGCCTTTTTGCAAGAGCTTATTGTTGGCGAGTATGGTCTTTACACCATGGCAGTTGTTCCTGTCTTCGGCTTGCTGCTCCCTATCCTGACGGTTTTTTTCTTTACCTTCGGCTTTATTGAAGATTCCGGGTATATTCCCCGTCTCTCAATCCTACTGGACAGGATTTTCAGAAAAATAGGATTGAATGGCAAGGCGGTGCTTCCGATGATACTCGGTTTTTCCTGCGTTACCATGGCAACAATATCCACCAGGGTTTTGGATAACAAAAGAGAACGCTTCATTGCTATCTTTTTGCTCTCACTAGGCATCCCCTGCTCCGCCAAACTGAGTGTCATTCTCGCCATCCTGGCCCAGGTTTCTTTTGCCGCATTTTTGGTCGTGTTCGGAGTTGTTTTCTTCTTAACCGTAGCGACCGGCATTATTCTTAATAAGCTGATGCCGGTTGAAATTTCCCATTTTCTCATGGAAATCCCCCCCATACGCATTCCGAGCCTGAAAAATGTTTTAGCGAAGACGTACTACCGGTCGTTATTGTTTCTTCAGGAAGCGGTACCGCTTTTTATCATCAGTGCGCTGGGACTATTTTTCGCTGACAAGATAGGGTTGCTGGCTATTATTGAAAACCTTTTATCGCCGATTATCAGCGCCTTTTTAGGGCTACCACCAAAATTCGCCGAATCTCTTATCATGGGTTTCATACGGGGCGAAGCGGGGGTCGCCCTGTTAAAAAAAATGGTGGATGTTGGAGCGATGAACCATGTACAGCTGGTTGTGGCAATGGTCGTCACAATACTTTTTATTCCGTGCGTCACGAATTTTATGCTCATCATTAAAGAGCAGGGGATGCAGAAAGCACTCGCAATAATCGTAGCCGTAACCACTTGCGCAATTTTAACCGGCGGTTTCTTGAACTTTTTCTTCCGATGGGCCACTATCACTTTTTAAGGAAGGTACGTCCTGTGCAAATTGAACATGTAACCGATGAAATTCTTGAGACTATCTGGAGATTCGAGGAAAGAGGCCGATGCACAATAGAAAATGTCAAACATGAACATGCAGATGCATCCGGATATGTCGTTGATGATGTGATTTTGTCAGAGTTGGAGAAATCGGGCCTGATAACGATAAGCGGTACGGAGATTTCACTTACTCCTGAGGGCAAAGCACACGCTCTGCCGATTATCCGCAGACACAGACTGGCCGAAAGAATGCTTGTCGATGTTCTGGGCATGCCTTTTGATGCGATAGAAGAATCCGCCTGTGAATACGAACATACCCTGGCGCCCGGACTCACCGAAGCGATCTGCACCCTGCTCGGACATCCGAGAGAGTGCCCCCATGGATCATCCATACCTGAAGGCGACTGCTGCAGACGATCGGAAAGCACGGTAGAATCATTTGTAAAGCCTCTCACTATTCTGGAGGTGGGTGACTCCGTACGAGTCTCTTTCATACGTAAAGACGATCCGGTACTGATCGGAAAGCTCGTTTCCTTTGGCGTTTCGCCGGGGAAAACAATAAGAATTCGCCAAAAGTTTCCTGCATATGTTATTCAGATTGAGAATGCCCAAATTGCTTTGGAACAGGATATTGCAGCAGACATTTTTGGAATCAAAATATAACGCCCTCCCCCTGCCAATGGGAGTGCCTGAAGATAGTTTCCGATTACATTTTCTTTAATTCATACAAATAGACTGGCCGGCAGGAGAATCCTCATGGGAAAATCAAAACAAGACATAGATCAGCTTCAACGGCACATACTGGTTGTTGATGACGAGATCGATGTATGTTGCATGATGATGAATTTTCTGATGAAAAGCGGTTTTAGTGCAAGCTCCGCCTGCACTGTACTGGAGGCCTATGACATGATGGAGCAGGAGCAATACGCTACCATCATCACTAATCTGAAAATGCCCGGTGAGGATGGGATTTCGCTGCTCGCACGGGTCCGAAAGACCTGTCCCGGCACTCCGGTCATACTGATAACCGAAGCCGCCGATCTGCAGTTAGCGATTGCTGCGATGAATCACGGAGCCTTTGATTTTGTTCTGAAACCTTACGATTTTAATCACATGACCACCGTAGTAGAACGTGCCGTCAATTACACCAGACTGCGGCATTTGGAAGACAACTACCTTGTTGAGCTGGAACAGCTTGTTTCAGAGCGCACGTTAGAACTGAAGAGTGCCAACGATCAGTTACTGGTCGAACTCGCCGAGAGTAAACAGGCCGAAGCTGCCAGCGAAGAGTTGAACATTGGACGAGTCGAACGACAGCAGCTGGAATACAGCCTGGAGCAGGTCGATAAAGAACATGCAAAGGAATTGGAGGCTGCCAACGAACAGCTGCAGGCTGAGCTGGCCGAGCGCAAAAACAGTGAAGAGCAACTGGGTCGGGCAAAAACTGCTGCTGAAGCGACTATCGAGCAACTCCAGGCGGAACTCGCCGAACATAAAGAAAAAGAAGAACAACTGGGTCAGTCAAAAACTGCCACTGAAGCTCTCATCGAGCAGTTGCAGGCGGAATTGACCAGACATAAAACTGCCGAAGAAGAGTTGGGACAGGCGAAAACCGCTGCTGAAGCGACTATCGAGCAACTCCAGACGGAACTCGCCGAACATATAGAAAAAGAAGAACAACTGGGTCAGTCAAAAACTGCCACTGAAGCTCTCATCGAGCAGTTACAGGCGGAATTAACCAGACATAAAACTGCCGGAGAAGAGCTGGGACAGGCGAAATCTACTGCTGAAGCGACTATCGAACAACTCCAGGCAGACCTTGCCGAACAGAAAGAAAAAGAAGAACAACGGGGGCAGGCAAAAACTAACGCCGAAGCTATCATTGAACAGTTGCAGACGGAATTGTCGGAACATAAAACTGCAAAAAAAGAGCTGGGACAGGCGAAAACTGCTGCTGAAGCGACTATCGAACAACTCCGAGCGGAACTCGCCGAGCATAAAGAAAAAGAAGAACAACTGGGTCAGGTAAAAACCGCCGCAGAAGCTCTCATAGAGCAGTTACAGCAAGATCTTGTCGCCGAGCATATGCACGCCGAGATGTCGCTCGGCGAAGCTGAAAATATTCACAACGGCATCATTCAGGCCGGCATGGATGGATTCTGGTTGATAGGGCGGGCGGGGCATCTGCTGGAAGTCAATAACGCCTACTGTGAGATGAGCGGCTACAGCGAGCAGGAACTGCTGGCGATGAATATTGGTGATCTTGAGGCCTCCGATACGGCTGGTGATATCGCTGATCACATACAGAAGCTGATAACTGACTATGCTAATTATTTCGAGACCCGACATCTCTGTAAAGATGGCACCATTATTGATGTTGAAATCCGGGCCCGGCATCTTGCTGACGAAGATGGACACATCGTGGCATTTCTGCGCGACATCACTCAGCGCAAGCAGGCTGAAGCCGCGGCTCTGCAGTTGCAGGCGGAACTCACCGCCAAGCGGGCAGATGCAGAGCAGTTGCAGGCGGAACTCGCCGCCAAACTGGCAGAGGCCGAGCAGTTGGAGGCCGACCTGGCAACCAGGCGGGCAGATGCCGAGCAGTTGCAGACTGAACTCGCCGCCGAGCGGGCAGATGCCGCACAGAAACAGGAACAGGCACGGATTGCCGCCGAAGCTCTCAGCAAGCAGTTACAGACTGAACAGGTCGAACGTCAGCAGGTGGAAAGCAGCCTGGTCAAGGAACAACAGTTCTCCGTCACCCTGCTCAATGCTCCGCTTGACACGATCCTGCTGTTCGATCGGGCAACGGGCAAACCGTCCAGTTGGAACAGACGCTTTACGGAAGTAAGCGGCTACAGCGATGAAGAGATCGCGCTGATGACAGCGCCTGACGACTTTTATGATGAAGCCGACCGCGACAGGGCCAGAGAAGCGCTGGCCAACGTCACACCTGAAGAAAAAGGGATGGTCGAACTCACCCTGCTCACCAAAAGCGGAGTACGTATTCCGTACGAATATGTTGTCACCGCGACTGAAGCGGGTGACGGCAGTTCTACGCTCATCGCCACCGGCAGGGACCTCACCGAACGCAAACAGGCTGAAGCCGCGGCTCTGCAGTTGCAGGCGGAACTCGCCGCCAAACTGGCAGAGGCCGAGCAGTTGGAGGCCGACCTGGCAGCCAGGCGGGCAGATGCAGAGCAGTTGCAGACTGAACTCGCCGCCGAGCGGGCAGATGCCGCACAGAAACAGGAACAGGCACGGATTGCCGCCGAAGCTCTCAGCGAGCAGTTACAGGCTGAACAGGTCGAACGTCAGCAGGTGGAAAGCAGCCTGACGACAAGGATCACAGAACGTACACAGCAACTTGAATCCGTCAGCGAACTGCTGCAGGTCGAACGGGACGTGCGCACTCGGCTGGAGCATGATCTTGAACAGTCAAGGATTGAAACTGAAAAGGCCAACAAACAGGCTGACGTTGCCAATGAACTTTTACAGAGTGAACGTGGCAAGCGGAAGCAGGTGGAAAGCAACCTGGAGCAGGTAAAAGAGTTCTCGGACAGGTTATTCAACTCACCTCTCGACTCTGTTTTGCTGTTTGACCCGGCAGCCGGCAAGCCGGTCAGATGGAACAGGCACTTTGCCGAAGTGAGCGGCTATAGCGATGAAGAGATCGCGCTGATGAAGGCACCGGACGACTTCTATGATGATGTGACGAATGGCGCAAGAGACAAACTGGTTAATGCTTCTGCCGGCAACAGAAGCATTATCGAACTGACACTGGTTACCAAGAGCGGCATGCGCATACCGTACGAGTATGGAGTCACCGCCATTGAAACCGGGGAGGGTAACCCGTTACTCATGTCCGTCGGAAGAGATATAACCGGCCGCAAGACCAAGAGTGCGATCCTGGCTAATATGAGTCGCGAAATACGCACGGAAACGAACGGCATGATCAATATGACCGCGTTTCTGCTTGAAAGCGAATTGAGCAGGGAACAGCGTAATTTTGCCGAAATAGCCTACACAAGCGGCGAGAATCTTTTGGAATATATAAATGATATCGTTGACTTTTCAAATATTGAGGCCGGAGTACTGGAGATAGAACGCCTCGACTTTGATCTGAGAGCCACGCTGGAAAACACCACAGAAATGCTGGCGACAAAGGCTGCCGATGCCGGGCTGGAGCTGACCTATCGAATCGATCCGAACGTACCGGCTCACCTGAAAGGCGACTCGAAACGGTTACGTGAGGTTATCGCAAACTTTGCCTGCAACGCAATCGAGTTTACCCAAAAGGGTACAATTGTGATCAGCGCACGTGTGGAATCGGAACAGGCCGAATCCGTCATGATTCGTATTTCAGTCAAAGACTCCGGCAGCGGCAAACCGGACGAACGGCAGACAGCCCTTTTTGATCCATTTGTGCTTCTTGAAGGCTCCTCTACCCGCAATTACGGCGATGCCAGTCTGGGACTGGCAATGTGCAAACTGCTGGTCGATTTGATGGGGGGAAAGATCGGCATTGACAGCATCGAAGGCAAAGGCACTACATTCTGGTTTACCGCCCTGCTCGAAAAACAGGCCCCCGGGAGTGAGGGTCAGACAACTGCACGGGTCAAAACCCCGGCTGTTTCAGGAGAGAGCGTTACCCGTCTCACCATTTCCGACTCCGCCAAACAGGCGACCAGAATCCTGCTGGCAGAGGACTACCCGATCAACCAGAAAGTCGCTCAGATCATGCTGAACAAGCTTGGCTACAAAGCGGATATTGTGGCAAACGGCCTGGAAGCCGTCAGCGCGCTTGAGTTTACCAACTACGACCTGGTGTTTATGGATTGCATGATGCCGAAGATGAACGGCTTTGAAGCCACCATCATGATCCGGAGTGAAGGTTCGAAAGTACTCAATCATTTTGTGCCAATCATCGCCCTGACCGCCAATGCCTTGAATCAGGACCGCGAAGAATGCCTGCAGGCCGGGATGGATGACTATCTTACGAAACCGATCAAGAAGGACGACCTGGCGGCGGCCCTCGATAAATGGCTCTGGTCTTCTCCGGATGCTCTGCAGGCACAACAGCGGCAACAGCCGAAACCACAGCCGCTGAAGCAACCCGCACCCCGGTTGTTTGAGGAGGCGGAGTTGATGGCATATCTGAATGGTGATCTGAATTATGCAAAAAAAGTACTGAATTATGTGCTGACAAAATTCCCCGAGCAGATCGCACTCTTACGTAAACTCGCCGGAGAGGGTGCTGCGGAAAGTGTCCACCAGCAGGCTACTAAAATAACAGGCATGGCATCTTGTACATACACACCGCCACTGCAGGAGATTTGCTATAACGTAGAAGCGGCTGCGCAGTCGGGCGATCTTACATCGGTAATAGCGTTGTTGCCGGAGCTGGAGCAGACAACCCAGATAACATTAAAGGAGATTCAGTCCGTAGTGACCAGAATCTCAAAATAAACAATGATTGAAAATAGTGGTGAGTTCAAAAGGGAGCTGGGGTTATGAATCGGAGTAGTAATTTACATGAGAAAAAAACAGGGAAGTTGTTACCATGTTATCCTGTACGGAGTTGTATCGCTGCCGCACTGCTGCTTGTCATGTCGTTCTTCCCCGTTTCATCATCTTTTGCTTCCGGAGGAACGGATTTTGAGATACCCATAAGTGAACTGAGCAAGGAGAAGAAACCGTCTCCGTCAAAACATACGCCAGGTAAACCCAAAAAGAAAAAGAAAAATGATGCCAAAACGACAACGAAAAACGCCGATGCAGCCATTCCGGCTCAACCGGCACGTCAGGCAGAACCTCCCGGCAGTGAGCCGAAACATGGAGCAGTGCCGGTTACCCCTGTTGTGCCGGCGGCATCTGTGGCACAGCCGGACCGTATCCGGATAGACCATGATCCCTACAGTTATGTGGTCGCCGGCAAGAGTACCGTCATTCACGCAGTTATTTTCAGAAATGAAGCTGATCTCCAGACCGTTACGTGCAAGATCAACGCAGCTGAGAATAAGGCGCCGTCTTTGATAAAGATGACAAAAGTGAACGGCACCCGTTTCACATACACGGCAATCCTGCCTGGAGTGGCTCCAAATGCATCTTCACTTCGCTACACAATTGTTGTCGAAGATTCATCAGGGAAGGGGACCATCAGTCAGGAATTCGTGTCTCCGGTAACTTCATCACCACTGGCGCCTAACTGGCAGTTTTAGAGAACGGGAATACTCAACTGGATGCTCTTTTGGAGGGATTGAGGAAATGACGCATGAACAATATTCACTTTTGACAACCCGTGAACTGGCTGCCAAATACGGTACATCTATTGGGGAGATGGAAAAGCAGTTCCAACCGGAGGAGCTTGTGCCGTTGAACGCGGCAACCAACGGCGTTACCCCCCAGGGGATCAGACGTTTTCTGGAAGCCTCCGGGGTGTCCTACCGGTTCCGGGTAATCGCGCACAGTACGATGCGCGGAGGAATCGGCAAGACGACCGCTACGATCTCCACTGCCGTGCGCGCGGCCCAATACGGCTTTAAAACCTGTGTCCTCGACCTTGACCCTCAGGGTTCTTCCAGTATGGCACTGGGAGCGGTGCCTGATGATGACGACCCTATATTTTACGACATCTGGCAACGTCCCGAGGAACTTCTTGCTGAAGCGCTGGTTCAATTGAGCAGCCATCTGAGCATTCTCCCCTCTTCACTCGAAAACGCACTTCTGGATGCCAGTCTGCTTAATCCCGGATCACAGAAAAAAGCGGTCAGGGGGGTATGTGACCAGCTGCGCCTGTTGGGATTTGACACCGTAATTGTTGACTGTCCCCCGTCATTGGGGATTGCTGTTATTTCGGCCATCTGCGCCGCCCAAACAATTGTAATTCCTGTGGGGAGCGATGCCTTTTCTCTGAAAGGACTTGATCTGACCCTGAGCGAGATAAACTCCATCTGCGATACGTTCGGGTTACCTCATCCGGCCGTAAGAATCCTCTACACCCGGCATGACCAGCGGGAAACCGTATCCCGCAATGCCTTGTCAAAACTCACGGAGCGCTATCCGAATCTACCATTGGCGATAATCCGCACCAGTAGCGAGTTTTCAAAGGTACTGGCTGCCGGGGAAACAATTTTCACGCGGTATGCCAAGAACAGCGCCAGAGAAGATTATGACCGGCATGTTTCCGAATTGCTGGAGATTGTACGGCAACCTGAATAGCACACATATTTATAGGAGTTGTTGTCATGAGTGAGTCAATAGAAAAACGGAAGATACAGCGACCAAGAAAACGGATTTACGAGATGTATGAGGACGAAGCACCAATAACGGAGACGTTGCAAGAGACCGCTGTAGTAACGGCAGCGGCCGATACGCCGGCAACGGTTGTGGAAACGGAGTCTCCGGACTCAGTAATAGCGGAGGTCTCTGTCCGGTCAACAAATCACCCGCCTGCTGAGACGGACAGACATGAAGATATCTACAAGATTCTCCGCGAATATGAGCCTGATTCGGAATACCTGCAGCAGCCCCCCGTAGAGCCATGTCAGCAGTTGCCGGAGGAAGAGAACAAGGCTCAGGATGATCTGTTCCAGCGCGCCATGGCCGCTGTGTACACGTACTCCGCCGTATCAGCCGCAACAGGATTGATTCCGGTACCTCTGGTGGATATGGCGGGGTTCATGGCGACACAACTGCTGATGCTGAGAAAGCTCAGCGGAATTTACAACATACCCTTTGACTCGCAGCGTTCCAAATCCGCCATCGCCATATTGGCAAGCGGCATCAACAGCGCATACCTGGCGGCAAGCAGTTCCAAGCTAATCCCGTTTATAGGCGCCTTTTCGATGGCTGCCATGCCTGCGGTTAATGGAGCGCTTTCCTACGCGGTGGGACGGGTATTCATCCAGCATTTTGCTTCGGGGGGGACTTTTCTGGATTTTAATCCGGATAAGGTACGGGGCTATTTCGAGGAGCAGTACCGGGCTGGCCAGCTGAACAGATCGAGGAAGTAGTAGACTATTTTAGTGCGAGGAGAAAACTTTGCAGGTTTTGCTTTTTGTTGTTCAGACCAAGCCTCTTTCTGATATTTTGCCGATGGGTATCGACGGTATCTTTGGAGATATTGAGTAACATCGCAATATCTTTAGACGATTTACCTTCTCGAATAAAGTTTGCCACTTCGATTTCCGAAAAAGTCAGATTTTGAAGCGCGGTCGACAGCTTCAAGGAAAAGGGTGAGATAATCTGCAGGAGATTGGATTCAAGCAGATCAAGATAGGATGCGTGCCGGGGCTCAACGGTAAATGCTCTCAACTTTGCAATGGTAGGTATAATAAGCGTTTTAACATTTGAAAACACTCGTTCCTCAAGTTCATTCTTGTCATCATTTCTTTGTCGCAGCAAAACTTTCAACGTAGTATTGAGATCCTCAAGATTCTGGGTTTTCAATTCCAATTCTTGATTAAGGGTTATTAAATCTTCAGTTCTGGATCTGACTTTATCCTCAAGCTCCTCATGCGCTTTATGTAAAGCGGCTTCAGCATTTTTCAGTTCGGTAATGTCCCGAAAAGCGGTTACGGACGCAACATTTATTCCATTTTCCGTTATTGGGCTGCATAAAACCGAGATGGGAAAGGTGCTGCCATCTTTACGGGTAAAAAGGTCATTGGCAGAACAATACGGGTTACCGGTCCTTATAACAGTGCGCATCGGGCACTGTTCGAGAGGCAAGAGTGATCCGTCCTCATTGTGACAATGAATAATATCATGGGCATTTTTAAGAGCCAGCTCACGAGCGGTCCACCCAAGCAGACGTTCTGCTTCCGGATTCATAAATGTAATTTCACCGGCCTCGTTCAAGACGAATATGCCTTCTGCAATAAACTCGATAATGTCGTGAAACAGGCTTTCACTTTTGTAATCCATACATTCCCTCAGTGCCGGTTATCACAACTCAAAATGTGGTCAGGTTGATCGCTGTATATGTTATTTTCAGGCGGTGGCGCTCCCACATTGTGGGATCCATTTTTCAATCATCACGGCAATATTTTCCTTTCTTACCGGTTTAGCCAGATAATCATTCATACCGGCTTGAAGACATACTTCCCGGTCAGAACTCATGGCATTTGCGGTCATGGCAATAACCGGTACCGCATGGTTGCGGACTGAAGAATCAGCGCTTCTGATCATAGCCGTTGCCTCATAGCCGTCCATTTCAGGCATCATGCAATCCATCAGCACAAGATCGTAGTCGATCAGCTCCAGGGCTCGTACCGCCTCCCGGCCGTTGGCAACGACGTCCGACTTGTAACCAAGTTTACTCAAACAGTTCAGTGCGACTTTCTGATTAATGATATTATCTTCGGCCACCAGAATCCGGATATTTTGGCCTGCGCATTCGGCTACGGTATGGCGGGTAATAATACCCAACTGTGGTTCTAATGGTGGTGCCGCACTTCTTCCCAACAGCAGTGTAATGCAGTTGTGCAGTTGTTTCCGGCGGACCGGCTTTACGAGATAACCGCCAAAACCAATCTGATTCAGCGCTGCAGCATCTCCCCGTTGAGTAACGCCGGTTACCATGATCATCAAAGTGGATTTCAGAGTTTGGTCTTCCTTGATTTGACGGCCAAGTTCGCTCCCACTCATGCCGGGCAACTTCTGATCTGTCAGAATAATTCGATATGGCGCATTACCGGCAGCCGCTTCCCGTAGAAGCGCCAAAGCATTTTCGCCATCTTTTGCAATTCCGTACCGGCACCCCCATTGCTGAAGCAGCGTCGTCAACAGGATGCTGTTGGTGGCACTAGTAGTCACCACAAGAACCGAGATACCGCTGATATCGGCAAGCGGAACAGCAGCTGATTCCGATATTGCAGAGACATTTGTGGGAGCTGCCTTTTCAAAAACGGCAGTAAACCAGAACGTGGAGCCAATGCCGGTGTTGCTGGTGACGCCAATATGACCTCCCATCAATTCGGAAAGCTGTTTACTGATTGCCAATCCCAGTCCGGTACCCTCATATTTACGGGATGTGGAAGCATCAACCTGGGTAAAGGGAGTGAAGATGGCATCAAGTCGTTCGGCCGGTATACCGATTCCGGTATCATGAATTTCAAAGAGTACCGTTACCCTCTTGTCCTGCTCGGAAACAAACTTGACATTGACCAGTACCTCGCCATGGTGAGTAAACTTGACGGCATTACCAATCAGGTTGGTGAGAATCTGGCGCACCCTCCCCGGATCTCCTTTCAGGAACATCGGCACCTGGGGATCGATAGAACAGAAAAGATCAAGCCCTTTGTCAGCACCCCTCAGCGAAAGAAGTTCGGCAGTATCTTCAACTGTGTTGCGCAGATCGAACTCAAGCAGTTCCAACTCAAGTTTCCCCGCCTCGATTTTAGAAAAGTCGAGAATTTCATTGATCAGGCTCAGTAAATTCTCCCCGCTTTTACGGACAATTTCTGCATAGTCACGTTGTTCGGGGGTAAGAGCGGTATCAAGCAGCAGACCGGTCATACCGATGACTCCGTTCATGGGAGTGCGGATTTCATGGCTCATGGTAGAGAGGAAATAACTCTTCGCCTCTACTGCCTTTTCAGCTTTGTCTTTGGCCTCATTAAGCTGCTGAATCATCGCTTTCTTTTCAGTTATATTTTCCTTTACGGCAAGATAATGGGTGATGGTTCCGGACTCATCCCGCAACGCAGAAATGACGGCATGTTCCCAAAACTGCTGACCATGTTTACCCTGGTTATGGAACTCTCCCTCCCAGGTCCCACCTGCGGAGAGTGCAGCCCACATACTTTTATACGTCTCTTGTGGAGTAAACCCCGAATTGAGAATGCGGGGATTCTGACCTATGACATCTTCCGAGGAATACCCGGTTAACTCACAGAATTTGGGGTTCACATATTCTATTTTACCATCCAGATCAGTGATTACCGTCGTAACGGGGCTCTGAGTGACCGCACGGAGAAGCTTGCGCAGTTCGGTTTCGATATGCCTGAGATCGGTTATATCCCGGGCTACCCCCCGATATCCGGTCAGATTGTCGCTCTCGTCCGTGATCGGAACGGCATTGATGAGGATCAGTCGCGACTGGCCGTCTTTGGCCACATTCCAGTATTCAAGATTTTGGATCGGCAATTTGAGACGACAGGCTTCAGAGAACAGCGGCAGTTTTTTTTCGATTTCCGCAGGGAGCATCAAGCTGAGAGGACTCATGCCGATCATTTCATCAGGTAAAAAGCCAAGACACGCCACCACATGCGACGAGCATAAGGTATACCGCCAGTCGGTATCTACCTCCCAGGCCCAGTCAGCCATGTTCTCAAGAATGGCATTCAGTACTTTGTTAGAATGTTCCGCCTCACGGTGCGTTTTTTTCAGTTCTGCATTGAGTGCTGTCAGCGCGTGATTTGCGTCTTCAAGTTTATCAATCATTCCTCTGGCAAATTTCTCGCTTTTTCGCAGCTCTTCCTCCGCCTGTCTTCGTATCAACTCGGCAGCGGCACGGATGGAAACCAATTTCAGTATGACTTTAGGCAGTGCTGGATCTGTCAATGGCTGTCGGCTGATTACCGCGATCAGGCCGATCGGCTTCATCTCAGGGCTCCAGAGAGTGGCGCCTACGTAACTTTCAGCCCGCAGCTCCTGCAACGCCGCATCCTCAGGAAACAGAGTACGCACGCTCTCAGGAAAGATACAAACAGTCTTGCCCACCACGTCGCCGCACGGGGTATCTTTCAGCGTATACTCCACACTGTCCTCAAACTTGCCATCGTGGAATACAGCGAGGGTACGTGCAGAAAGGCCCTCTCCATGAAGAGAATCGATGCAGACATAGTCCATGTTAAGAGTCTGAGCGAGATAGCGGGCCAGTGACTCAAAAAAATCTTCTTCCGGGTGTAAGCCGCACTGCAATAAAAACAGAAGGGTTTCCCTGGTCATTTCACTTTCGGTTGTATCGGTACCCACCGCCTGGTATTCCAGTAACGTGCCGTCAACCGAATAAATCCCCCGCTGTGTCCAGTGCTGCCAGCGTAACTCGCCTTGAGGAGAAATAATGCGGTGAGTGAACTCTACCACGGGAGTATCCGGGGTGATTCCTGATAGAGATTTGGTAATCATGGACACGTCAGGCTCGGGTATATCCGGAGTAAAATTCCTGCCGATCAGTTCTTCCCGATTGACACCGTAATAGCGGGCATACGCTCCGTTGACAAAAGAGAGCCTGCCGTCCGGCAGATAGCGGCAGATCATCTCATCCTGATCTTCAATAATGGCATGATAGCGCTCTTCACTGACCATCAACTCTGAAGTTCGACTCGCCACCGCCTGTTCCAACTCGGCAATGTAGTGTTTCTCCAGGCGCTGTAACCGGGAATAATGAACCGCCCGCTCTGCAACTTTCACCAGATAATCCAGATCGAACGGTTTCTGAACAAAATCGAAGGCGCCGAGTTTGATGGCATCGATTGCCATCTGCATATCGGCGTAACCGGTCATAAGGATGACCGGAATGTCAGGCCAGGCCTTATGAATGCGTCCAAGCAATGAGACGCCATCCTCACCCGGCATACTCACATCCGTAATGATGGCGTCATATTGCTCCTGCTCCAGCATGCCATATGCATCTGCAGCATTACTTGCAGTAATGGTGTTAAAGCCTTTTTTCTGAAAATAAACTGCTACAAGAAGACAGATGGCAGCTTCGTCATCTACCACCAGTATGCGTGGAATTGCCGGATTCGTACTGAGACCTGATTTCGTCATGAGAATTGTCCCCAAGCCTGCCTTATTCGCTGCTCTCCATCAGTAACCCTGGCTGCTTTTTGGCTTCACCTGGTGCACCGGGATATCCATCTCTTCGTGTAAGATTCGGATTATCTCCGGCCGTCCGTCTTCAAGCCAACGAAAGAAAACTAAATGGTGATTGATCTTGCATTTGAAACATCCGGCTTTTATATGTGAGAAGTCAACATTGAAGGTTTCGTGTGCTGCGATCTTCTCAAAGCAATCGAAAAGCCCCTTGAGATAGACTCTCTCCTGCTCTCTCCCCCATACTCTCTTCGTGTACCTGACAATATCCTCCAGGTCAGCTAACGCCGCCCTTTTGATCAGATACTTCATGCCGTCAAACCATCTTCCCGCTGCATCCGGGCCATAAATTCCTCGTATGAACATTCCACAGATTCACTGTTGAGACCGACATCAATGGCGTGTTTCAACGCCTTGACTTTTGCCTGGTGCAACTCTAACAGACTGAGTCCGGCCCGCACAACTTCACTGCGAGAGCAGAAAACCCCCGTTTCAATTTGCGAATCTACAAATTCATCATAATGATGTCCAAGTGTGACGCTGGCATTTCTTCTCATATGCCCCTCCCCTGCTTCAACCTGTATTACAATGTAATATACGCCGGCCGGATTCGTATTTCAACGACAAATGGTTTTGCTCGAATGATTAAATGCTCTGGAATGAAATTGAAACTACTTTACTTATTGTGGCTCTAGCCTCCTTACTGCATAAGGTTTATCTTGCGCCAGCGTCCCGGTATGGCGAGGATATCGATCTTGTAGTCATTGGAGATCGTCCGGAAGATCATTTAGCCAGGGCTATCAAACGCGTATTGCGGGACGTTCTTGGCAGACCGGCCAATTCGGCATGGGAGGCGGTGAAGCTGGCTGTAAGGAATGCGGTAAAGCCGTCAAAGGTTCTCAGGGTGACCTAACATGTGCCATCAATTCTGAAAACGCCCGTCACAGCTCTTCGTTCTGCATCTCCAGTTCGACCTGGTGGACCTGTAGCACGTGCAGCAACCGTTTTGCATCCGTCTCTTGCGATGATGCAGTTGATACCTGTTGAGCGGCAATCTTCTCCTCTGCCTGACTGCGCAGTTTGGTAGTCCCGTCAGTACGGTTACTATTATTGATCACGACGTGATCTCCCTGCCAGTCTTAAACCTGCAGCCATTTATCCAGGATCTCTGCAAGCTCCGCTTTTTTAACCGGTTTTGCCAGATAATCATCCATTCCCGCCTTCAGGCACTGTTCCCGGTCACCCTTCAGAGCATTGGCAGTCATGGCAATAATCGGCACAGAATGATTGAGGACGGCTGAGTCCGCGTCACGGATTATGGCAGTAGCCTGAAAACCATCCATCTCCGGCATCATCACGTCCATCAGCACCAGAGCATATTCAGCCAACTCCAGCGCCCGTAAAGCCTCCATACCGTTGGCAGCGACATCAACAGAGGGGTAACCAAGCTTATTCAGCGTGCTTACCGCAATTTTCTGATTAATGGGGTTGTCTTCAGCCAGCAGAATCCGCTTGTTGCTTTCTACACGGATTACAGTGGCATCGAGTTTGTCAGCCATTTGTTGCACCGGTGTTGCCGAAGTCGTAGACGGCATCTCGGAAAATGGTCGTTCAAAGCGGGCGGTAAACCAGAAAGTAGCGCCGTTACCTGCTTCACTGGATACTCCGATTTCGCCGCCCATCAACTCGGCCAGTTGTTTGCAGATCGCCAAACCCAGACCGGTACCACCATATTTGCGCGTAGTGGAGCCTTCTGCCTGAGTATAAGGGCTAAAAACAGCAGCTTGACGCTCATGCGGGATACCGATACCGGAGTCCTTTACTTCAAAGAGAATGGTCACAATCGAATCCTGATCTGCGTTGCGTTTTGCAGTGATGAGGATTTCACCTTCGTGTGTAAATTTGATGGCGTTGCCGATCAGATTGTTGAATATCTGTCGAATCCTTCCCGGATCTCCTCTGAGGCATGCAGGTATGGCCGGATCAATCCGGCAATCAATAGATAACCCTGATTTAGTAATCTGAGGGGCAAACAGAGCCGCAATTTCAGTAATGGCAGCTTTCAGATCAAAGCTCAGGATCTCCAGTTCCAGCTTTCCGGCTTCGATCTTGGAAAAATCAAGAATGTCATTAATAAGCCCCAGCAAGTTTGCACCGCTCTTGCCTATCAGTTCGGAATATTCACGCTGTTCCACTGTCAGATCGGTATCAAGCAGCATGTCTGCCAAGCCTATTACGCCGCTAATTGGAGTGCGGATGTCGTGACTCATGGTCGCGAGAAAATCGCTCTTTGCCCTGGTGGCATTTTCCGCCAGGGTAAGGGCTGAATTGAGCTTACTGTTTTTTCTCTCCAGTTCTTCAGTGAAAGTAATCAGTTTCGCTTCAGATGCTTTGTTATGAATAAGGTTTTTCACTCTATGGGTAATTTCAAGTGGATCGTACGGCTTGGTGACAAAATCGTCAGCGCCGCATGACATTGAGCGTATTGCGGCATCCCTTTCACCGGAGGCGACAATCACCGGAATTGACCGTAATTTTGGAAAATTTTTAACTATTGCGAGCATTTCCCGGCCGCTCATTATCGGCATTTCCAGATCGAGAAGGATTAAACCGACATCGTCATGTGTGGCTAACTGTTCCAGACCTTCCAACCCATTGCCTGCCAGCAGGATGTTGCTAAAATAATTTGAAAGCATGAGTTGCAAAATCCCACGGCTCATTTCTTCGTCATCTATAATCAATATTCTGGTTGAATCTATAATCGGTTCATCTTTCAGAAGATCTCTTACCGTAGCGGTCAGTGTCTCAAAATCAACCGGTTTCGGCAACACCCTGTCAGCAGAAAATGATTTACACGCCTGTAGTATGTAGTTTTGATCAATTGATGCCGACCCTCCGGAAATCGCGATCACTTTTGGCCGATGTGCCATGCTTAACAACTTCATCAATACACCGAAACCATCCTGTTCAGGCATAATGATATCGGTAATAATGAGGTCAAATTGCCGGGATTCCAGATTTCTGATACCCTGCAAGCCGTTTTCGGCAGTGGTGATTTCATGCCCGATTCTTTCCAGAAAAAATGCCATAACGTCCAACACTTTTATATCATCGTCAATGAGCAGGATTTTTGCCATTACGTTGCCTCTTCACTATGTATGGCGAGTTTAACGTGCTCTCTCAGTTTTGCAAAGTCGTACGGTTTCTGAATGAAAGTGATGCCTGAATGTGACATATCATGCAGTAACGCATGCCCGGTGGAATAACCCGAAGCGACAATGTACTTGATGGTGGGCCTTATTCCACGTATGCGTTCCATCATAACCAGGCCATTCATTTCCGGCATGACAAAATCGGTAATGATCAGGTCAATCCGTATTGAAAGGTCCCTGGCCAGTTCAATGGCCGCATGTGGCGTCGCCGCTTCGTGGACGGTGTAACCGATTTTATTCAAAAACTGCGCTGTAACCGATCGTACCGCATCCTCATCCTCAACAAGTAATATGGAACCACCACTCTCTGGTAAGGTTTCCTCAAGCTTTGGTCCCTCTTTTTGGGATGAGTCACATCGAGGGAAATAAACAGTGAAGTCAGTTCCGGCCCCGGGCTTACTGGTAACCTTGATAAAACAGTTATTCTGACCGATAATTCCGTAAACAGTGGCAAGCCCAAGGCCTGTCCCCTGACCGACCGCCTTCGTAGTAAAAAATGGTTCAAATATATGCTCTAACGTTACCTTATCCATCCCGGTGCCGGTGTCACTGAACGATATCCTGACATAATCGCCCGGCACGGCATCAAGAATCGTCCGGCAACTGACATTGTCCAGAGTGATATTCCTGGTTTCAATGGCAAAAGTCCCGCCATCCGGCATGGCATCGCGAGCGTTTATGGCCAGATTCATTACAATCTGGTCAAGCTGTACCGGGTCCATCCGGACACCCCAGAGCTTGTTGTCAGGATCAAATGTTATGGAAACATGTTCACCTATGAGACGAGAGAGCGATTTTAGCGAGTCGGCGATAATGCGGTTTGCATCCAGCATTTCAGGACTGATAACTCCCTGCCGTGAAAACGCCAGCAGCCTGTAGGTAATATCCCGGGAATGTTCGGCAGCGCGACGAATCTCATGCAGGTACCCATACATCTTGGTGCTGTCATAGATATCCATCATGGCAAGCTGGGCATTGCCAAGTATCACCATGAGCTTATTATTGAAATCGTGTGCCACACCACCGGCGAGTTGCCCGATAGCTTCCATCTTTTGGGAGTGATGAAGCTGATGCTCCATTACCATTTTGGCTTCTTCGGCCTGTTTCCGTTCCAACTCGGCTGCCGCCCTGATCGCGACCAGTTTCAATACACTTTCAGCAAAATGTGAATTTGTTAAATGTTTTCGCCCTATGACGGCAATAAGGCCGATTGGCTTCATGTCGAGACTCCAGAGCGTCGTTCCAACGTAACTCTCAGCTTGCAAATCCCGCAATGCGGCATCTTTTGGAAACAGGTTGCGCACTTCTCTTGGGAAGACACAAATCTGTTTGCCGACTACATCGCCGCACGGCGTATCTTTCAGGGTATACTCGACATTATCATCAAACGTGCCGTCATGGTACACGGCCAGGGTGCGGGCGGAAAGGCAGTCGTCCTGAAGACGATCGATACAGACGTACTCCATTTTAAGCGTATCGGCGAGATATTTTGCCAGCAACTCAAAAAAGTTTTCGCTGGATCTGAGCGAACTGATTTGCAACAGGAATGATTGTACTTCATCAATCAGTTTGCGTTCGGATATGTCTATTATGAACCATTCAAACCCGACGATATCGTCGGTACGAACTGCCGGATGAGCCGAAAAAATATGATGACCAACGGTGCCATCCTTGCGGCGGCTGGCGAATTCACCGTACGGGATCGGAACACCTTTTTTCAGCTCATCAAGGTGTACGAGGGCAGAATCCGATTTACTGTCCACCTGCATCATACTGAAATGCCTTCCGATAACCTCATCTTTTGAATCATACCCGTGTATGCGCAACCAGGCATTGTTGACATCCAGAATACGTCCCTCCAGGTCAATATGAAAATAACCGGCCGGAGTTTGTGAAATGATGTTTCTCAGGTGTGTCTCGTGGTCGTTCTTTTCAGTAACGATCCGCTGCAGTTCTTCGTTCTGCATCTCCAGTTCAACCTGATGGACCTGAAGCTCATGCAGCAAACGCCTGATGTCAACTTCACTCGAGGTTGAATCGGATTCTGAGGTAAGGGATGCAATTTTTTCTTCAGCCTTCCCTCTCAGCTCTTCGGCAGCCGTTGATTCATCTGTCATGGCATGACCCCTTTGATAGCCCGCAACAGAGAATCGAGGCGTGCGTTTATCCTGCATTTGTGATCTTTTTTTACACCATCCGTTTTTTTTCCATCGTGGGGTATTGCGATTACTTTTCGACGGTTTGTCTGGTTTTAGTATACCGACATGGCGAAGGAACAGTTCCAGTGCTTCCGGACCGCCAACTGAGGTGTCTGTTGCCGACTATGGGGAAAGATGCCTTGGAAGGGTGTATGACCTGCTGTGACGGTTTTCACATGGCAAGTATAACCTCACAAACCAGTTGTCATAGTTGTGCCTCAAGATACCATGGTTTTCAATTGCTGCAAAGAGTAAATGATTAGAAAAAGGGAAATTTCACACCTTCAGAAGTCCGTTTACTATCTCCTGAACCTCACGGATGTCGAACGGTTTGGTAATTACCTTGTCGACACGCATAGCCGTGGTAATTGTAACCAGAAATTTTTTATCGAGCTTCAAAGATCCCCCAGTCATGGCAATGAGTTTAACATTCGAGAGTTTCTTTTTAATCTCAGTTATAACTTCAATACCGTCCATATTCGGCATAACTATATCCGTCATAATAAGGTCATACTGATTTGAATCCATAAGTGCCATTCCAATCTTACCATCATCGGCACTACTGACTGTATGGCCGTTGTCCGCAAGAATTTCGTTCAGTATGTACCGGATGTCAGAATTGTCATCAATCACCAGTATACGTGCCATTGTAATTGTCTCCTTCTGCGATTGACGATAGAAAGCTTTTCAGTTCCGTAACCAACCTGCTCATCTCGAAAGCAAAGGCTTTAAGGGCGGTTCTGACGCATGCGTCATTGCAGTTCAGCAGAATGGCGTTTTCAAGTTCCTTCGCCAGCTCTGCCAGTGCCACAGCACCAATAAATCCTGCAATACCACCTTTGACGTTATGGACAATGCTGGACGCCAGCTTGGAATCCCCCGCATTTAGTGCTTCTTCTATATTTATCGCTGCAGTTGGACCGTAGTCGACAAACGAACGAAGCATCTTCAGGTATATGTTCCTGTTGCCATCAAGCCGCTTCAGTGCACCAGATGCGTCCACTCCGGCAATATTTAGAAAAACAATTTCGTCACAACATGCATATTTTTGTTTTTCGTTGAATTTTACGCGTACTCCAGGCTTGAACAGAAGTGAGCGCATTACCTGCAACATATTCCGGGCGTCAATCGGTTTTGAAACATATGCATCCATACCGCTTTGCATTATTCGAAGTTGTTCATTCCGCATGGCGTGAGCAGTCATGGCAACAATAGGGAGATCAGCAAAGCGGCTGTCAGCCCTGATACGTTGTGTGGCCTCGCAGCCATCCATGACCGGCATCTGGACATCCATAAACACCAGATCGTATGTGGAACGCCCTTCCGTAATCATCGTTACCGCTTCCGTGCCGGTTTCAGCAGTATGAACCTTGATGCCGGTTTCCTTGAGTAATTCGATCACCAGCAGTCGGTTGATCTCATTGTCTTCAACCAGCAGCAGACGGAAATCAGAAAAATCGTATGTCTGCCCATTTTGCAGATCCTCGGTTGAATTGCTCGACATTACGTGTTTGTTGATGTCGTTTTCATGACAGATCCCAAACCATATCGTAAAACAGAAGCTGCTTCCCTGCCCCGGAGTACTTTCGCACCAAATTGTGCCGCCCATCATCTCCACCAATTGCTTTGATATTGATAACCCCAATCCGGTCCCACCAAAACGACGGGTCATACTTCCATCTGCCTGGGTGAACGGTTGGAAGAGTTTCTGGATCTGTTCCTCACTTATTCCAATACCGGTATCGCATATGGTGAATTTTAGTTGTACTCGTCCTTCATCTACCGCCAGGAGTACGGTCGAGAATACCACTTCCCCACTCTCTGTAAATTTGACCGCATTTATCAATAGATTGGCAATAATTTGGACCAGTCGGTGCGGATCGCCAATCAGCTGATTATGAGCTTCAGGAGGCGTCCGAATGTGCAGGCTCAAACCTTTGTCCAAGGCTTTCTGCTGTATCATGCCGGTGACATTGGCAATCATAACATCCAGCCTGAACGGGATTTGCTCTATTGAGAGTTGACCGGCTTCAATTTTAGAGAAATCGAGGATATCGTTAATGGTGTTAAGCAGCAGTTCTCCCGATGTATGGATTTTGCCGATATAATTCTGCTGATGAGGTTGCAGGTCTGACTTAAGTGCCAGAGCTGAAAAACCGATGATGGCATTGAGAGGGGTACGGATTTCATGGCTCATGTTGGCAAGGAACTGCGATTTAGATTGCGTGGCACGTTCTGCGTCAATCAAAGCCGAATCCAATTCGGCTCGTCTTTTTTCAAGTTCTGAATTGATGGCAAGCAGCTCGTAATTTGCGTCCTCAAGAGATCGGGTCCTTCTCTTCACCCGCTGTTCAAGTTCCTCATTCAGCTTATTGAGGCGATCTCTCTCCTGCAGCAGCTCTGCCGTGCGTTCCTCAATAAGTGCTTCAAGAGTACAATTCAGCCACTTAAGCTCCTGCTGTTTCTTGCCAAGTATCTCTTCAGCAAGCTTTCTCCTGCCGATGTCACGAACAATACCGATGGCGTGCCAGGCATCATTCATCAACAGCGATGAAAGAGATAATTCAAGTGGAAACAGACTGCCGTCTCTGTGTAATCCGGTGAGTTCAACGATTTTACCGACAGCCGCTCCCTGGCCAGTTTGCTGAAAATGCGAGAAAGTCAGCTCATATGTCTTCCGGTATCCATGGGGAGCAATTACCGAATGCAGATACTTTCCGATAACCTCTGTTTGTGTGTACCCAAACATCCTTTCTGCAGCCTGATTCCAGAAGGTGATTATTCCTGCTTTATCGAGCAGGATAATGGCGTCCTGTGGAGACGATGTAATGGCACTCAATAGCTCATCGCTGCATGTCAGGATTTCAGCCATTTGGTTCCGGTTTTGACAGAAACCATCTTTATTAGTAATGTATATATTCTCTGAATTCATACTGCACCTGATGAATTAGCCGCCTCGTCAAATTCAAACTTCGCCATTACTGCTGATAATCAACTCCAATGTCTGGGTTAAGACGGAAAAATTGTACGGTTTCTGGATAAAAGCAACAGCCCCCTTACATAAGAATCTTTCCTTAACTTCCTCTTCACAATATCCGCTGGAGATAATTACATTCACATCGTTATTCATCTTCATTAATTCGCAAAGTGCTTCCTCGCCGTTCATACGCGGCATATTCAAATCCAAAAAAACCGCATCAACCAGATCCATGTGTAACCGGTACAGCTGTAATGCCTCCGCCCCGTTTTTTGCCAGAATCACTTTATAGCCGTTTGACATGAGAATTTCTGTCGTGACGTCTCGGATAAATTCATCGTCATCGACCAGTAAAACGGTGACATTACGTCCCGAGGTTGCAATTGGTCGGAGCTTTTGTAACGGTATCGACTCATTGTTCGCAAACGAAGTATCTTCATATTGTTCAACGGATTTTCTTAATGACATGACTGCCTCCAATTCAAACTGGCGGGTTCACCCACCGCCATGCCTTTGGGGTCTGATAGTTAATAAATACTCAATTTTTAAAGGCAATGGTAGTCAGTAAAAAACAACTCTTGTGTAGGATATCAGGAGGGGGGAGGGGTAGGATTTTTCCTATACGTCTGAATTTTATGCGGGCTTATGTTGTGAATAATAATTGGCCAAGGCAACATTACTACTAAGACCAAGTTTATTGAGAAGCCGAGTTCGATGGGTACTGACCGTTTTAACGCTTAAGCCAAGATCATAGGCAATCGCTTTAAGTTGTTTGCCCTCGACAAGCATGGAGGCCACATCCATTTCTCTTTTGGAAAGCTCTTTGTTCAGGGAAACGGGTGGCGGTGATTTAAAACTGATGGCTTCAGCCAGCAGCAGCGCAACCGTTGGACTGATATATTTTCCGGTGCTTTTGATTTGTTTAATGGCGCTCATCAACTCTTCGGCGGCGGAATGTTTGGACATGTAGCCCGCCGCGCCCAGTTTTAGTGTCTCAAGGGCGTACTGATCCTCTGAATGCGTACTGATAATCAAGACAGGAACATGCGGCTGCTCTTCTTTGATCTGCTTGAGAAGAAAAATGCCACTCTTTCCCTTCAAGGAAATATCGACGGTCACAAGTTCATACTCATGGGTCCGGATTTGCTCCATTGCCGTATCGAAACAATCTGCCTCATCAACAATAATGCTGCTGCTGTCAGGCATTTCCTGTTGGAGTTCGTGTATCAACCCCTTACGAATGAAGGGATGGTCATCAACTATGAGAAAACGCATCGGGCTCCTCCTTGCAATGGCACGGAATAACGAGTTTCACACTGGTACCTCTACCTTTGTTCCCGGTGATTTCAAAAGTTGCCCCAACGGAAAGCGCCCGTTCACGCATACCTATTAAACCAAGAGACTTGCCGTTGGAACGTTTTTTGAGCGTGATGCCCCGGCCATTGTCATTAATCGTTACATGAATTTTACCTTCTATTCTTTTTAATGAGATGTCAGCTTTGGTCGCAGAGGAATGTTTTATAATATTGTTGAGGGATTCCTGCACAATCCTGAAGATAGTCATACGACAATCCCAATCATTATCGAAACAACTGCCCTCTTCAATAGTAGCATGGCAAAGCACACCACTGCGCCGAGAAAAATCCTTACTCAACCATTTCAGGGCAGCCGACAAGCCAAGTTCCTCCAAAAGTGTCGGCCGTAGCGCGGTACATATGTGCCGGATTGCTCCCATCATCTGGTCTACATCGGTTTGCATGTCCTCAAGTGCACTTAAACAGAAATCACTGGAAAAACAGCTCTTTTTGAGTTGTCTAATAGCAAATGAGAACAGTGTTAACCTCTGCCCAAGGTCGTCGTGCAATTCCCGTGAAGTCCTGAAACGTTCGGTCTCAATAGCTGATATCAGATGGGATGTATAGCTGCGTTGCTCCTCTTCAAGTTGCTTAAGGACCGTAATATCGACATGAGAGATAACTGCACCCTCAAATTCTGAATTCGGCCGCATAACGGTCATTTTGAACCATCTTTTGGTATCTGGGCTATCGCAAGGATAATCCATAATAAACCTGGATTCCTGCCCCGTAAGCACTGACGTTATGCCTTGAAGCGCCGAGTTTGCAAGCTCCGATATAAGCCCATCATGAGAGCAGGCGTTTCTGCAAACCTCAAGGTAGTTGATTCCTTTTGAAATGCTGTCCATATCTGAAAGACCATTATTCAAGCCAAACTGCAACCAAGGCTTGTTTATAGATGTAATAACTCCATTTTGGTTCACGACAGCTATATTGGCAGGAAGCGAATCTATTATGGACTGTTTAAAACGTTCCGATTTGGTGAGACTTGCCACCGAAATCAATAGCTGATTGGTTTTGCTTTCAACCATTTCCTGCAGGCGGTTATTGAAGCATTTTAGATCATCTTCCAACTGTTTGCGCTTCGTTATGTCTTTTGACAGCCCCACCAGGCCAACTACAGTGCCATCTCCATTCAATAATGGTGATTTGGAGGTTAAATAATATTTGGTGCAGTGAGGAGTAGAGAAGGTCTCCTCAACAACGACTGTTTGCTTGGTTTCCATAACTTTTCGGTCATGGGCTATGAGGGGCATAGTCTCTTCAACATTGGAAAGCAATTCCGAAATAGTTTTGCCTATCACATGACCTTCCGGAAGGTTTAGTTTTTTCATTCCGCTAGGGTTGATATAGAGAAAACGACCTGCAGAATCTTTGACAAAAACAGAATCCGGCGTGCTATTACCAATAGCCTCAAGCATTGCAGCGGAACGTTGCAATGATTCCTCGACCATCCTGCGCTCACTGATATCCCGAATTGCTGCGATATTGGTCAATTGATCATTACAAAGAAAATAACTGCCGGATATTTCGACGGGAAACGTCTCGCCATTTTTCTTGCGATGCCAGCGCAGGGCCACATTCAAAGTTTCTGATGACAATGCATGTTCAGTCAGATCTTTTTCAGAGGAAATGTCCATGGCCGTAAGTTGGAGAAACTCCTCTTTACTGTAGCCATACATTTTTGTGGCTGCCAAGTTGACATCCATGAATCTGAAAGTATTGCAATCAACGATGAATAATGCATCAGGCACAACATCAAATAAGGTTCGATATTTCTCCTCACTATTCCGCAGCGCCTTCTCGAACTCTTTTTCCTCGGTCACGTCACGGGTGACACCCACCAAGCCGATCACATTGCCAAGAGAGTCACGGCAGACACTTTTTGCCGTGAATAAGTTACGAAGTTTTCCCCCTAACAAAAAAGTCTCCTCAAATTTCTGTGGCCTTCCGTCCGCAAGCAGACGGCGTTCTCTCTCGTTGATCTCATGGACAGTTTCTGCCGGAAAGATGGCACAGTCATTGTTCCCGATGATCTCCGTCACCGGTTTTGCAACCGCATTTGCGGCTGTGGAATTGATTACAACATAGCGTCCCGATAGATCCTTCATGTAGATATAATCAGTCGTGCTCTCTAATATTGTTTGCAGGATCGAATGTTTTTGTCTTACTTCCTCCTCTCCCAACTTGCGTTTAGTAATGTCTACTACAGTGCCCACGATGCGTACAAGCTTCCCATCCGCGTCGCGCGTGGCCGTAGCATTGTCTTCAACGATGATCGTCCGGCCGTCCTCGTGGAGGAGGCGGTACTCCATAGTATGGGCGCCCCCCTCGTTCTGGATACGTTGAAATGCAGCACGACATCCGTCCAAGTCATCTGGATGGATTTGCTTCTCCCACCATTCCAATGACAACTCCGCCTCGCGACTCTCATATCCCAGCAGTTCCCGCAATCCATCCATCGATTTCATTCGCGACATTGCCACATCCAAGTCGTAGACCATGGCATGGGTGGCGGAAACAGCCATGCGGAATCGCTCCTCGTTCTTCAGCAACTCCGCTTCGGCTCGCCTCTGTTCGGTAATATCGAGCAGGGCAAGGCGACACTCTTGAGCCGCTTCGTCGGGCCTTGCTTCTATATGAATGATTTTAGGAGGGGCATCATTCAGGAGCATCACTTCGCATGACTTGATGCTCCTGCTGGTAAAGACCGTATCGAGAAAGTCAGAAAAATCGTAACGTGATTCTTCAGTGAGGTACCGCCCAAAGTGCTGTCCGAGAATGTGTGGTCTTTCAAGGCCAAGAAGGGAAACTCCTGAGTAATTAGCTTCCTGGATGGTCCCCTCGCGAGTGAGAACAAGGTAGCCAATCGGGGCAAAATCAAAAAGATCGCTGTACCTCTTCAACATTTTTTCCAGACTATTCCCTGTCTGGAGCAGCTCTTCGTTCTGCATTTCCAGTTCAACTTGATGCACTTGCAGCTCATGCAATAAACGCTGCGCATCAATATCCGCTGAGACGCTTCCAGCAGATGGCACGAAAGTGTTTACTTTTTCTTCCGCTTTCTTGCGTAATTCATTAGACTTAGTATTAAATGGCATAACAAGTCCCTCGTGCTTGGCTGTCAGGAACGACAAATCCGGTCTACATCTGAGCGTGAAAACTGGTACATCGGTAAATTCCAGTGATGAGGATTATGGTACATATGTTTTAGAATGATAGTCGGATTATTAATCTTTGTCTCTTAGGATTTTTCTGAACCCAGGTAGGAAAACTCCTACCCTTTGAATACAGGCAACAACATTATTCCGTCAATTGTCGAGGAAACCACGTTAAAAATTTTGCTTTCCACCAACAATTTCTGCCCATAGTTATCTAAAAGTCCTTCAGGCGCAACGTGCAGATCACGTATCTTATAACTATGGCGGATCAGATCGTCAAGCTTCTTGGAGAGGACTGATTCTACCACTTCGACCGGAACCGGCTTGGCTCCAGTCTGGTACCCGGCTTCAAGAGCCAGCATCAGGTGTTGTTCTACCTGCAGTGATGTACGGAGCTTCGAGACGAGGATGTCAGGGAATCGCAACCTATCAATATACCGTTACCATCTCACCCTCAGACCATCTCTAAATGTAATATACGCCGGCCGGATTCGTATTTTAACGACAAATGGTTTTGCTCGAATGATTAAATCTGAAAGCGGTATTTACTCACTGTTTTTTAGAAACCTGAACCTCAATTTGTAGACTTAATCATCGCGTGACAACCGCCGATGAATACTCGACACTCCACAAAGAGGAAAGCGAAAGACGCTTTATAGACAAAATGCCTTGTATTTTTAACTTTATAATTATAAAGTTACCTTGTGTTTTTAAATAGCAACCTGAACAAGGTGAACTATGCGCAGATTCATTGACGATCAGCTCCAGCAATGGCAGGACAGTACGCGCCGCAAACCTCTGATTCTGAGGGGTGCCCGGCAGGTTGGCAAGACCTGGTCGCTAAAAGAGTTTGGGAAAAACCGCTTTGAATCGGTTGCATTGGCTGATCTGGAGCGCAATCCTTCACTGCGCAAACTATTCGATGGAGATCTTAACGCGGCACGCATCTGTGCCGACCTTGAAGTACTGCTTCGGCAGAAAATAACCCCCGGAAAAACCCTGCTTTTTTTTGATGAAATCCAGGCATGCCCTCGCTCTATAACCGCCCTCCGTTATTTTTATGAGGAGATGCCGGAACTGCACGTTGTTGCCGCCGGTTCACTGCTTGAATTTGCACTTAAAGACGCATCCTTTCCTGTCGGCAGGATTCAGTTTCTAAATCTCTATCCACTCTGCTTCGCCGAATATCTGGAGGCAATCGGTAACGCCCCGGCTGCTACGGCCGTTTTAGGTAATCCGGCTGTCATCTCACCCGCTGTTCATGAACTTCTGCGCGACGAACTGAAACGTTATTTGTTCGTCGGGGGTATGCCTGCGGCTGTCAACGCGTACAAGGAAAACGGATCACTGCAGGATGCCTTCGAAGTCCAGGGAGAGATTGTCGAATCTTATCGGATGGATTTCGCAAAATACACCCCACGTGTTGACAGATACTGCCTCGACGCAGTTTTTACCTCACTGGCTCAAAGAGTTGGACAACAGATAAAATACTCACGACTGGGCGAAGGGTACGGCAACCCGACACTGAAAAAGGCTTTTGAAACGCTCTGTCTGGCTCAGGTAGTCCGCAGGATCACCTCGGTCAATCCTTCCGGCCTACCGTTGGGTGTGAGTGCGTCGGTTAAGGTCTTCAAGGCGCTGATGCTGGATCTGGGCCTGATGCGCTATCTGTCCGGCATGCCGGACGATATTGAGTATGCCAGGGGGGATTTGCTTGCCATATTTCGTGGTGCAATGGCTGAGCAGTTTGTGGGACAGGAGATGCTGGTATCGCAGCAGGGAAGTCTCTATTACTGGGATCGGCAGATAAAAAGCAGCTCGGCCGAGGTTGATTATCTGGCCGTCATACGTGGTATAATTCATCCGGTCGAGGTAAAAAGCGGTGCTGCCGGCAGTTTAAGAAGCCTGCATCTTTTTCTTGCTTCATATCCTGAATGCGGTACGGCACTGGTCTTTTCCGATCAGCCCTATTCTGATCTTCCGGAGCAAAGAATCACCTTTTTACCGCTGTACAGTGCTTTTGCTGCAACAAAGCCGTCGGAGAAGCGCATGACCGAAGACCACGTCGGGAAGGAAAAAGTGGGGGGTAATGATTCACTTACATAATCATTTTAAGAAGTTTTGCGTTATTAAATTTAACCATATGTTCCGGCGCCAAAGCATGAATAAGTTCTGTTATCCACTCTCTTGAGGTATGTATTTTACTGATTTGCAAGCCACTTTCTTCGCCGGACTTAACTTCATAGTGGCCAATATGAATTTTAATTGGCGACCCCTCTCCTCGCAGGAGAACTTCCAGATCTATTGTTTTCTCCCCCGAGTTAATATCGAGTTTAAGCATATAACCATACCTCTCAATTTTAGCGTTTATTATTCGTTTAATTATTGACTTTATCATTATGACAGATCTTTAACTCACCAAGCCCAATTATTCGTGGTGCGAACTCTCAGGGACCTGGAAAATACGATTTACCAGGTCTCTTGAGCTCACACGCCACGATATAAGAAGGCTCGGAAGTTAAGAAGGTATGGAGTGATTAAAATTTATGCTGCTTTTATATGGGTGAGTGTTTCAAGCGTAGTATTGATATATGCAAGCTCTTCCTTGAAATACTGCTCGTGCTCGACCAGGCGCGACTGAACATCGCAGATCCCTTTTACGGCCAACCCGAGAGCAGCAGCTTTTTTTATTCTCTTTTGTTTATTGGCCAGCGTGTAACCAACCATCCCCAGAGCTGCGACCGGAGCGGCTAGAACACCAATACCGACAAGCATACCACCACCGATAAGACCACCAGCAGCAGCGAGTCCTGTTGTAATTCCCGCAGATGACAACCCGGCTACCGTGCCCATAGATGACAATGCTGCAATTGAACCTGCAGCACCGGTGCCGACGCCCACAGCGGTTGCCACTCCCGCCGTACTACCGGAGAAGTTCTTTTCAAGAGTCTGCAATATCTCCCGCACATCTTGTGTGGCCTGTACTTTCATACTTTCTATAGAACCGGGAATCATATGTTCACCCTCAACTTTATTTTGTTCATCAGGCACTTCGGAAACTGTATTAAAATAAGACTGTTGAGCGTCAATACTGTTTCTCTCAAAATTGTGACTCTTAGGCATTCAACTCTCCCCTGCTAATGGTATATGGTACGTCAATCAAGCATCTCATGAGCTTTCTTCCAGTAATAATAGCCTCCTACTATGCCAACACCAACAACGCCTATAGGTCCCCATACCCCGAAACCAAGTCCAAGACCAAGACACAACGCTTTTCCGGAGCCCAATGATTTGCAGCATGTCGCTGCCTTAAGTCCGAACCCGTGGCCCGTTTTATGCTTGGCCACCATCATTATATTAGGGGATTGTAGTGGTGACATACGAATTCTCCAGTAATATGCTTATAAAATACGTGACAGCGAATTAGATATCATAATTTCAATAAAAAACAAGCATCAATTGATTTGTTTTTTGATTACATAAAATAAAAGAGCAGACAGTAACGCTCCCCCTATGGCGAGAATGCCAATTAAAGGCCCGGTACCGACACCCCCATCACCATTACTTTTTTCAAGTTCGGCCTGAATATGGGTGGATTCCTGCCTGATCAAATTGACATCAAGGCTGTGATATAAGGAGTGTGACCGGTTACGCAGAGAAAACAGCCTTTTTTCAAGAGTATCCGTCACGATACCCTGACTTTTCAAAACCTTGATTCTTTTATCGATGGCTTGAAGCATCCCGTCGGTCTTCACCATGGCAGTTCTGATTTGGCGAGCCTTATCAAACGTATGGCATGGAGTACAGTTTTTTTGACTAATGAGATCCAGTGATGCCCTGATTACATTATGACTGCCGTGACACGTCACACAGGTTGGACCGCCCCGGCCAAGGGCTCTCCCGTGCGCGCTGTTCATGTAGTACTTGACAACACCCATATGACAACCACCGCAGATAGTCGGTATTGTTGTCGGCAGTGGCACACCACGGTAGCCCCGCGCCGGACTCATTGCATTTGCTGAATCCATTGGATCGCCGCCATGACAGGCATTGCAGGTAATTCCGTGTTCGGCATGGATACTGTCTTGCCAGAGCCTGACCGGCTGGCTTAATTGTCCGTTCAGTGCGGCATGGCACTGAACGCACACAATTACCTGCGAACTCACCGCGTCGGCCCGGTTTGGCGGTATAAAACAGACCGCAAGCAGTGTCAGTACAGCGACCCATTGCCTCATGAGTAATAACCCCACACCGTCATACCTAACCAAAGGAGAATCCCTCCAATGGCACAACGGATAAAAACCGGCCGTTTGAGCGGGTGTTTCTCAGCGCCACGGTCAAAAAAAGGCAAGAATGCCAAAAAGGCCATGGCTACGCCCTGTACGGTGATACCGATGATTTCGCTGGGGAACAGTTTCAGGGTTTGATAGTTGGCCAAAAAGTACCATTCCGGCTTGATGTGCGAAGGTGTGACTAAAGGGTTGGCCGGCACATAGGAGGTTGATGGTATAAAGAGATTGGGGAAGAAAAAAACAAACACAAACAGGCAGGCAAAGTAAAGCGAGATCGATATCATGTCCTGAAGAAAGAAGTTGGGAAAGAACGGAATGCCTCCCGGATGCTCCTCATAAACGAATTTCTCATTTTTCCACTGGTTTGTGCTGTCATCAAGGCCAAACGGAGGCGTGGAGACTCCGGTGCGCTGGATCAGGAAAAGATGGACTCCAATCAGGATGGTGATAACGGCGGGAAGCAAACCTACGTGCAACGTAAAAAAGCGACCGATGGTGTGAATCCCGACCTGTTTGCCCCCACGCAGCATCTCAACAAGGCTCTTGCCGACAAAAGGGATGGAACTTACACAGTCGGTGGCAACGGTAGTAGCCCAGAAGGAAAGCTGGTTCCAGGGGAGCAGGTAGCCGGTCAGAGAGATCCCCATCGCCAGGAGGAGAAGAATAAAACCGGTGAGCCAGTGTAGTTCGCGGGGGCTTTTGTAGCTCCCCATGAAAAGGACGGAAAACATATGGAGCAGGAGTACCATCAGCATCATACTTGATCCGACTGCATGAAACAGACGTACCAGCCGGCCAAGCGGGATTTCTTCCATGATAAACGCAACACTGGTAAAGGCTTTGTCTATGTCCGGGACATAGTACAGCATGAGCAGCAACCCGGTCACTATCTGCAGGGAAAAAATTACCAGCAGTACACTGCCCAGAGAGTACCAGGCGTTGATGTTGGGGGGTAAAAGGTAGCCGGAGCGCTTTTCGCTTACTATCTCGCGCATGCCGAGGCGTACGTCAATCCAGTCATAAAGGTTCTTAAAGAAATCCATCGAAGTCAGCCTTTTATCGTATCATACCCGGCACGCTTGCATCAGCCGAGAGTGACGACGTCGTTTGTTACCGTGAAAGGAATTTTGGCCAGAGCCCGAGGCGGCGGACCGGAGATCACCTCACCATCCGGGGTAAAATACCCGGCATGGCAGGGACAGAGAAAATCCTGTCGCTCTTTTTCCCATTGGACAATACAACCGAGATGAGGGCACACGGCAGAAAGGGCCACCAGGCTGCCGTCCTGCTTTCTGACCAGCACCGCCGCGGAGCCGCCAAGTTCAAAGAAGACAGCGCTGCCAACCGCAATGTCTTTCAGAGAGAGAGTCGTTTTACCTTTACTGTTTTTGTCGGCAGGTGGAATCAGGTAATAACGAAAAACCGGATAGGTAATCGCAGCAAAACCTGTAATGGCAAGAGCGGCAACTCCTCCGAGGCAGATACTGATGAATTTTCTCTTGCTTTCGTCCACTCAATACTCTCCTTCTACATCACACCACTAACCAGTTTTAAAGCGAGCATTAATAGACATATCGCAATTGCCCGCTTGATAAAACGGGGACGGGTCCGTTTGGCCAGCCGTGCTCCGAAATACGCTCCGAGAATCGCGCCGACTCCAATAAAAATAGCAAAGTCCAGGTCAATCTCATGCATTCCGGTAAAAATTATAACAGCAAAAAGACTTGTGATCGCAAGGATGAAATGTGACGTTGCCGTCGCAATATGAACCGGCATGCCAAGAACCGAGTACATCAAAGGCACATGAATAATGCCGCCGCCAATACCAAACAGGCCGGAAAAAATTCCGGTAAAGAAGCTGCCCGCAAGTCCTATGGACATATCCGGCGCATATTCATGCGTTTCACCATCAGCGTCAACAAGCGTCCGCTCTTCCGGCTGCTCAAGCGCCTTTGTCCGAACAATGGATATATCCCGTTCCGTAAACAAGTGAATAGACAAGAGAATGAGAGTAATACTGAAAAGTATTGAAAAACTGGTAAAGGTAAAATGCTGCGCGATAACAGCACCGATCAAAACTCCCGGTACGGCTGCGGTAGCGAATTTGAGACCAATCTCGTAATCTATCCGTTTATGAGTAATATAGGAGAATGTCCCAGATAGTGCATTCATAAAAACAGCGGTAATCGAGGTACCGATGGCCAGCTGAGGAGAAAAATTAAAGAATATCATCAGCATCGGCACATGAATAAAACCTCCGCCGGCGCCGATAAGCGTACCAATAAGTCCGACAGCACACCCGAAGATAATCAGAAGCAGTGCTTCAGGAAGGTCGGTAACAACTGCATGCCCATCAATTTCAACCGGAGCGGCAAATGCGTTCCCGGCGATCAGGAGAAGTATGAGCATCAAAATCAGATATTTTTTCATGGCACTGCATTTCCCATTCTCTTTACGGAACTATGTGCGTTAATACTGTGCTGAAAATACCTGGTTGCTTCAACTTTTAACGAGTCAGAGGTGAATCTGTCAGGATGGAATGCCACTTTAAAAAATTTGAACGAACGCTCAACAGCTGCAGGATCGGAATTGTCGTTAACCCGTATAAAATGTAACCAGGTCTCGGCAACGCTATCTGGCTTCACCGACTGGTCCAGGGATGAGACCAGATGAATATCACCAAGTTCGGTAAGTTTTTCGTATATATCGACTATTTTTATACACAATTCGTAGTGAGAAAACTCTCCCCGTTTAAGCTCGGTTTCTACCAACCCGACCTCCCGGCGCAACACATCAGCGGCAAAGAGGAGTTGAGGGTCATGGACATCCGTCAGCACATTCAAGCGTGCCTGTAAATTCTTTACCAGAACAGAGAATGCAGCCTTCTTGTCCTCTTCGGAAAAGCGGAGTTTCATGCGCAATTCACTCAACTGTTTGTCAGGAGAATTCTCTTCCATAGCAGCGATGCGATTTCGTAATATGCCGATTTCTTTATGTAGAGCAGATGTACTCTTATTGAGTTCTGCAACGGACAGATCACGATTTTTAACATCTTCTTCCAGCAGTGATTTTTCCGCGTCAAGCAGGCGGATCGTTTCCACGTTGCCTTCAAGGCAGACGTACTTACAGATCAGCAGGGTCCCGAAAAACGTGGCAACGACCACTCCGTAAAGAAATGACACCGATACAAGGCAGCCCGGCATAAGAGCATTGTATTGCAGGGCTGTAAATATCCAGATGGCTGTAATAAAAGCCGAAGCATATGCAAGTATATCTGTGTATCCTGATGTAATGAACCGGTAGAGCATATACATTCCGACTATTACGGTTCCGGCTTGGCAACCGGCCCCAGTTTGTTTTTCATGCCGTTGAACAGCCGTTTAAGACCAAATCGGGCACTTCTTATTTTGTTTCTAAAGCCTATGTCATAGACGGCAATTGTACCGGATGAATAATGCACATACGCAGCTGAGCCATCCGGACTGATGGTAACATCGGAAACCGGAGTCGTTTGATCAATCGACGTGATGATTTTCCCGGAAGAGAGTTCAATAAGAACAATTTTCTGAGTATCAAGGAGAAAAAGCCCCCACTCACCGTGCGATTCTACATCAAAAGCAACAATACCCTTCGTATCGAGCGGGTAAAACTTTTTTCCATTCTGAGCGGCAGTTACAACGGAGACACCGCCGGCGGAGACCCAGGCGAAGGTTGTTCCGTCCAGATTTTTCTTGAAGAGGAGCGGCGTAACCGGGTCAAGCGTTCCTGCCACACTCCGTTTTTGCAAGTCAAACAGTGAGAGTGAATCGGACTGAATTACATACTGCCCGTTGCCATAATAATAAGCCCGCGAAGCCGGGTTGTTTTTTTGTAGAATGGCGACAGAATTTCCGTCTTTCATGTCGATTACTTTTATGTATGTTTCAGCGGTAGCAAGAATATATTTCCCACCCGGATGCGGGTCCAAAGACCATATCGGCTCCGGTTCCTCAATCTGCAACTTCTGAGTTCCGGTTGCAGCATCGAAGATACCAATGCTTCCGGTGTGCTCGGCAGTCATACCTCCGGCAACAACAAGTGAAGTAGCCGGTACAAAACGCACCGACAACGCCTGAAACCCTTCACCGCCGTCAATTTCATGAAGCGGGACAGTATCGGGCAGTTGCCAGACCATAATGACATCGTCCGCGGCAGCTACAGTCAGGTTATGCGCAGGACTGTAATCTACCGTTACCTGTCCGGTAAGCCCGGTTAAAAGTACATTCGGCCTTTTCGAAAGAGAGGGAGGCTTGACATTGTTCTTCCTGCCCACACTCTTCGACGTCTTTGCTGCGAATAGTGCCGGCAAATCAAAATTGGCGGCAACAAAGAGAGCTACCGCCAAAAACAGAATAAAAAATAAATATTTGACTATCTGTTTCATTTTACTGCAACTGGCTTGACTGCCTTATCCGCAATGAAAGTTGGAGCATGTCTGAAACCAAGCGGAAATCCGAAGAAAAAACCGGGAACCAGTTCAAGGCTTGTATTGTAAAGGTTGGCAGCCGTATTATATTTTGCCCGTGCGACCGCAATCCTCGTCTCGGTGTTGGCAAGTTCCGTCATGAGATTCTGATACGTAATTGATGATTTAAGATCAGGATAATTCTCCGCTACCGCCTGAAATTTGGAGATTGCCGTCTTGAAGTTGGTGAGTGTCTGCATATCAAACGGTTGCGAGGTACCATCAGCGGTCAAATCCTTCAATGAACCGAGAGCACTCCGGACATCGGCGGCATGTACAAAAACCCGCCCCTCATATGCCATATATTCGGAAACAGCCTTGACAAGTCCCGGGATAAGATCGTTTCTGCGCTGCAGCTCAGCTTCAATTTGCGCCGCCTCAAGCCGAACCAGGTAAGATTCAGTGGTGAAATAATTATAGTAATATACACACCCGCTCAAAATCACTATGGCAAATGAAACCATCGCTATCTTTGCCGCTACAGTCTGCTTATCCCAGTACCTGCTCCTTATTTTTGCAAGTTTCAGTTGCTTATCCTTAACCATCACAGGTTTCTGTGTGATAAGCCCCAGTTCCTTGGCATATAATTTTTCTATAACCTCTTTCAATGGCGTATTACCCTTTAACTGTCAGGAATATGGAATTTCCTGATCGAATGACATCCAGTACAAAGCCACTCTTGATGTTAACTCTATTTGCCTGTTTAATGAAGTCTTCCAGGTTTTCTACTTGAGCACCGTTCAAGGCTTTGATGATATCACCGCTTTTCAACCCGTTAGCAGCCAGAATGCCGCTACTTTTCTGGACATACACACCCGTTTTTGTGATTGCCGTAACAGCCGGAAGCAACGGGGTAATACTGGCCCCCAGAGGCCACTGATACGCTCCGGCCACCTGCGGTGCGGCGCCTTGCTGTTTCATTTGCCGGGTAATACCGGTTTTAACTCTGACACCATGACGCGTACCGTTGCGCATGAATATTAGTTCAAAAGTACGACCGAGGTTCGGTGATGAAAGCAACGTGCTGAAGACGGCACCATTTAGAATTTTTCTGCCGGAGATACGCAGAAGAATATCGCCACGCTGGATGCCGGCAACACTCGCCGGTCCACCCTGAACAACACTTGTGACAAGAACGCCCTCTGGATGCAGCATACCGGCCTGACGGCAGATTATGTCATCAACATCTACAAGTGCAACACCTATCAAAGGCTCGTTAAACGTGGCCTGCTGGCCGGCGGCGGTAAATTGGCCATTGCCGGTCATCGGACCACCGTTTGTTCGCCCGAAAAGGCCTCTCCCCCTGCCGGCGCCGGCGCCAATATGCAGACCGAGACCGTTCTGCTGCTGCAGCAGTGGGTCAACATTGACCGCTACGCCAGGATTGTTTTGCTGCATGAGAAATGGATCGGTATTTATCTGTACGCCACCCTTTTGCTGCATGAGAAATGGGTCGGCATTTATCTGTACGCCACCCTGCTGTACAATTTGCGGATGACAATTAAGACAATTTCCCCTCGGTGTGTGTGGTGGAGTAATCACCGTTCCGTTCGGAAGACGGAAGGTGTTGGTTTCCGGCATATACGCAACCGCTGCACCTGCCGGCTCACCCATCTGCGGATGGCAGTCAAGGCACTTGCCAAGCTGACCATGTGGCGCAGTAATCATTTGCCCCCCGGGAAGACGGAAGGCGTTACCAACCTGACGCCCCTGGTTGGTCCAGGCAACAAGCTGGCCGTTTACCGCTCCGGTAGCAGTGTTATTAAAATCGACGACGCCACCAACGAGATCGGCAGCCCGGTTAACAGGAATCGCAAAACCAATGCCATTGAAGACACCGGTCGGGGCATAGATTGCGGTGTTGATGCCGATGACTTCGCCTCGGACATTAATCATCGGACCACCGCTGCTGCCGCGGTTAATGGACGAGTCCGTCTGGATGAGGTTTTCATAGACGGTGTCGCCGACCTGCAGAGTACGGTTACGACTGCTGATCATACCGGAGGAGACACTCTGTTCAAAGCCGAAGGGACTGCCGATGGTCAGTACCATATCGCCGGTTCTGGCGGCATCGGAGTCACCAAGCGTAGCATGCGCAAAGGGACCGTTCCCCTGAATGCGCAGCAGCGCCATGTCGGTGCGCAGATCGCCCTTGACCATCTTGAGCGGGTATTCCATTGCCCCGCCCGGACCGTAAACTGTTACTTTCAACGCTTCCGCTCCGGCGATGACATGGTAGCTGCTTAAGACATACCCTCGTGGGTCGATGATTACACCGGAGCCGATTTTGTTGAATGCCACGTCAGCGGGTAACTGGTCAATCATTCCCTGATTGGCGGCCATCGGCACATTTTTCATGGCGGCGTCAATACTGACGACTGCCGGCCTGACCGCGTCAATAATACTGTGATAGGAAGTCTGGACATCACCGACCGCTCCCGGCGCCTGAGCAGCCTGAATGGCATAGGGGCTCCCGGCAACCTGAAGTCCACCGGGTACGCCCGTATTTTTAGCGTTCTGACCTTTGGTAAGGAAGTTGTTAACGTAACCTTCCTGCTGAGAACCTTCGTAAAGTGCCCACACGATGGTAAAGACAGCCATCGCCACCAGTGTCCATATCCACGGTTTGTAGTTTTTGGAACACTTCTGGTCAGGTTGCTGAACAGTACTTTGCGTACTTTCAGACATTTTCTCTGATGACATCAGCGACTCCTATTCATCTTGCTTTCGAGTTGAGGGTTCGGCCTCTTCAGCCGTATTCTTTTTGACTTTAAAAGACGTGCGAATACCGGTGTTTTTGATGCCGGCCAACAGTGCTATGGCACCGCCGCCGATGAGCAGCAGCGGCAGAATGGCGATCAGGACGTCAACCATGTACCACCAGTATTTTACAAGGCCCCAAAACCCGAGACTCAGTGAAATCAGTCCAAATACAATACTTAACATACCGTCTCCTGTGTATTTAATCGATATTTTACGCCTGACCGAAGCATACCATCTGTCTGCAATTAGCTGTTTTTATGTTCCATTTCAAGTGATTTCTTGAAGTATTTTACCGCCTCATCGCGCAACCCTTTTGCTTCATAGGCAAAACCGAGGCTCTGGTACGCTTTGACAAAGTCCGGTTTAAGCTGAATTGTTTTCAGGTACGCTTTAATGGCAGCGTCGTGGTCACTTCTGGCATCGGCAATGAGGCCGACTTTGTAGTACGCATCTGCATATCCGGGATTCAGAGCAATTGCCCTGTTTAGTGCAATAAGCGCTTCGGCGTTACCATCTGCGGAAAAATGGACAGAACCAAGCAGATAAAATGCCTCAGCAATGTTCTCGTCCAGAAGGGTTACCTTGCTCAATATCTCAAGCGCTGCGCTGCTCTGACCAAGCCGGGTGTAAATTTTCCCAAGCTTGAAGAGCACGTCAACATTGTTCGGGTCAACCAGAATAATTTTTTGATAGGCCTTTATGGCGCCGTCATAGTTTCCTTTTTTCTCAAGGTCTTCACCAAGCTCTTTGTGAATTTCTTTGGTACTCTCCGGGTCTATCTGAAGCAGATTATTATACGCATCAATAGATTTATTGATTATTTTTTTGGCATTTATGGTAACCGCTTTTACAAAAAACTGGAGTTCACTGTTATCAATTATTCCCATGTAAAGTTACTCCTTTTGTATAAATATTCTACATGATTCTGCACAGACTCTTTTTATTCAGCCAGATGTCCCACAATCAGTAATACCAACCATACAAGAAAAATTGTTTGTTGGGTATGAATAAGCCGCATCTGCTTTTTGGTATCACTGTTGAAGCTCTTCGATCGCATCAATATTCCGGCAAGAGTCAGCCAGACCGTAACAAAAAGGCTTGCATACAGAAAAATATTACGCTCATCGGAAAAATACGCATGTATAGTCATTGCTATAAATGCAAATATATTAATGTTCATATGTAAGTCAAGATATTTTTTAAAGAATATGGCCACATCGCGCGGCCAGGGCCTGAACTGGTTGGCAATCAGTCTGGCCGGATAGTAGGCATTTGCGAATACAAAAAGAAATAGACAGACTATACCAAAAAAATCGCTTATTGCTTCTTTATTCATCACGAAAAGATGTCCCCTTACGGTTAATCAACCGGGTACGTTGCTACAGATATACCACTAATTCCGTCAACTCCGTTCATAATCGCTTCCCGAACATTTTCGGTTATTCCATGTACTTCCAGAACAGATATTTTATTTGAAACCGAAATCTCAAGATCAACCCAGCTTTTTTGCCCCATTCTACGGGTCTTGATCGATTTTACCCCGGCAACGCCTTCAATCGACAGGCTTGCAGCACTGATTTCCTCTATGACATCCTGATCGACGGACATGTCGATCAGACCGTTTATTCCCTGCAAAAACAGTTCAACGCTCATATTAAAAATGAAGAGCGAAACGATGACGGCAGCTATGGTATCGGCGTTGGGATACCCAAGCTTTGCTCCAATCAGACCGAGCAGAACGGCAACAGAGGTTATACTGTCCGCCTTGCTTTCATTTGCATCGGCTAGCATAGCCGGACTGGAAAGCTGGGTACCGGCACAGGTATTGGAAACGTACATAAGATAACTGAAACAGAGAGAAATAACCGTGGCAAGTAACGCCGCATTGCCCGGCATATCGTGAACCCCTTCCTTGAAGGTTTTCAGGGCATCAACAAAAATTGAACCGGCACCGGCAAACAGAAACAGACTTGCACAGATCGTACTGAAGTACTCTATCTTGCCGTAACCGTAGGGGTGTTTATCATCGTGAGGTTTATCGGCGACCTTGAGCGCAACCAGGATAAACAGCGACGACATGGCATCAGCGGCAGAATGAACACCATCCGCTACCAGTCCCTTACTCCCGGTAAGTGTTCCAACCATCACCTTGAACAGAGCCGCAAGCGTATTGCCAAAGAAGCTCCAACGGGGTGAAGTCTGCCCACATTTTAAACATTCGGTATACTTCATGGAACCTTGTCTGTTGAACGTTTTTCGTTTCTCAGGAACTTTTCACCGGCGCCTTCCTGAAATGGATGGGGGTGAAAACCGAGGAGTCGTGCAAATATTTTATATGGGAATACATTTAAAAGCGTATTAAATTCACTAACTTTTCTGTTATATGCAAGCCGGGCATTTATTACCCGCAATCCTGAAGCCTGCATATCCTCAATCAAGGCAACGTAAGGAATCTTGCTTTTCAACGACGGATACTTTTCCTTAAGGCTATCGATCTCGCTCAACAGTTCAAATATGGGATTACTTTTTTCGAGTCGCGTCTTGTTGGTGCCCGGAGGCATTTTCAGAGCATTCAACTCGACCAGATGTGTAAAAATCTTTTCCTCAAGGCTGTTATACTGTTTTACCGCTGCTCTTGCTTTCGTAAGCAGGTCTTCGCGACGTTTAATTTCAAGTTCCAGCAAACCCGAAGCCGTAAAAAGTTTATGCTGTTCTTCAACAAATATATTGTTTGCATGTCTGGCAAGCAGATAAAATACTATGAGTACGGCAACCAGCAGTATTACGTAACGATTTCGGGTTGGCATCCGGCTTCATCCAGGTTTTCAGGGGAATCTTCCCAAGTGCTGAAGTATTTTCTGGCTTGGTTGCCAATCAACATCGTTGAAGCAATATTTAATGAAGCAGAAATCGGTACACCCAGAAACGGAATGAGCCGGTATGCTTTTCCCGCAAATCTTGGCGCGAGCTTCGCCGATACATCCAGGGCAGAATCCGGAATTCCCTTGCGAAGATAGACAACAGACAACTCGTCAACGACTCCGCGTAAAGTCCGCACAGCGATCCCTTTTGCCGCCTCAGCGCTACCGGAAAAACCGAGTAGTGCCAACGAGACCGCCATTAGCTCATCTTCATCCATCTGAACGTCGTAGGCGATTGAAATGGCATAACAAAGCTCTATCTGCGTTCTTACCAGATAGGCAAGATCAGCCGTTATGCCGACCAGCAACGTCCCAAGCAGACCAACCCCCGGGATCGCTGCCGGTACACTGGCTAATCCACCAAAAGCTGCCGTTTTAAAGGCTGCGCGCTTAATCAGCCTGCTACTGACTCCATAGGAAACATACCGACGCGGCTTGCCGCCATGCTCCAGATCATATTCACGTTCCATTGCCCGAACTTGCAGCCGGATAGCGGGAAGTGACTTTCCGGTCAGCATGAGTATGTTAGAGAGCCAGCCGTTGTCAGTCATGGAACGTACGGTTCAAAAATAACGTTTACGATGGTGTTATTACCCAGAGCTTCCTGGATTGATTCCTTAACATGCATGACAATGAGATACGCTTCCTGGTGGCTCAAGGCATGGTCGATCTTGATCGTAAGATCAATCGAAAGGCCTTGCCCCAGTTGGCGGGCAACAACCTTGGAAACCTTGCGGACACCGGGAACCAAGCGGACAATCGACTCGATCTGTTCCACTGTTTTGGCAGGTAATGCAGAATCAAACAACCCCTTAAGGGATTCTCTGAGCATATCGGAGCTCATGCCCATCAGACAGACCGCCTCAATAAGGGCCACCAGCGGGTCAAGAAACAGCAAGCCGAGAAAACGTGCCCCCAGTACTGCAACCGCAACCATAATCGAAGATATGGCGTCGGAATGATTATGACGGGCATTGGCAAGCATTGACGGACTATGCAGTTTGTCACCGACACAGCGCAGATATTCCGACAACTTGAAATTGGCAATGACCGATATGAGTGCCGCCCAGACGGCGATCAGCTTGGGTGCACTGCCGTAACCTTTAAAACTGTGCAAAATGTCAACTATCGAATGTATAAACAGGAATATCGTTGAAATGATGAGGCCGGCACTAATAAGGAACAGAGCGATATATTCAACTTTCCCATGTCCGTACGGATGCTGTTCATCGGCAGGTTTTCCTGAAACCTTGATGCCGATAACGACAACCAGTGCGGCGATAAAATCTTTGAACGAGAAAAGCGCATCACCCAGAATAGCTTTACTGCCGCTGACATAGCCGATAAAAGCTTTAAAGAGAGCCAGGAAGAGGTTTGCAAATACGGCAGCCCACCCTGCCTTTTTCTCACAGGCAACGCACTCTTTAAAATCGTTTCCGTTACCCGCACACTGACTTAAAGAAGTACGTGACATTTAGAACATGCACCCCTGTTACCATGCGGCGGAGGAGTTCCTTTTTTGATATTTGGCGCCGTCTTGGCCAGAATATCGCCCATATCTTTGGCCATCTGGTTGAGATTGATCGTACCCGGTGCGATCGTATGGCACTTGTCGCAGGGGCCGTAATATCCATGCGGCGCCCTGTCGGTTGCCAGTATCATCGGTGCTCCCTCAATCTGGGCAAAACCAAGTTCATCAGGACTGTTTACGATGATATTTCTGTGGCCGCCACGCCTGTAGATGGTTACCTGTGTCTGGTTAAGCTGGGCTACCTGTCTGGTTGCATTTTTGAATGACTTGAGGTCGCTGACACTGTTGCCGTTAACAGCGGTTATCACATCTCCGGCCAACAGACCGGAATCTGCTGCAACCAGTGTTACTTCATCAACAAAGACACCGGAGATGTTGGCGGGTATATTATTCGCTTTCGCCACTGCCGGCACCAGTGGCCCCGCTTCGAGGCCGATCCAGTGAGCCTCTATCCATGTTTTCCCCAATGCGCCGCCTGCAACCGGCACAACATTCTGACCTGAAAAACCGTACGGATACGGAAGCTGAGCTTGTTGAATGTTTGGATCCTGTTGGACATTCGGATCGGGCTGACGACTCAGGCGCGGTTTCCTCGCGCGCTGCATAAACGGATTCTCTTCCTGCATTGCCAATGGATTCTGCCGATTCTGCTGATTGAAAAATTGACTGCCATTCGGAACGTTCATCTGTCCCGGATCCTTACCCATGTTGAAAGGGTTTTCCTCTTTCATTACAATCCCTGCAACAGGAGTCGTGACATTCTGATTGACAGGGGGGGCATTCTGTTGAGCGATCTCGTTTTCCGCTTCCAGAGCTTCCCTTTTCCTGACCGGTCCATCGGTAAGATAAAAAAAGTACACATAGACAAACGATCCGATCATCACCAACAGAAATATCGGGTTAGCAATGAAATTAAGCTGCTTCATGAGCCTTGCTTGCTGCAGTTTCGTGAGGAACTCCGCACATGTCATCGATCTTGCTGCTTGCAAACTCTTCGACTTTCTGAATCAATTCAGGGTTTGTTCTGTTGATCAATTCATAGATAACTGCACCAATGAAAATACCGGAGAACACTCCAATTAGAACTTTACTCATTTTTTACCCCTTTTCCACACAGTTATTAGTGCACTCACACTGACTTTTCTTTACGTTGAACGGATTCCGTATATTATTTTTTTCAGCCATGAGCCCGGCAATATCGTTATCAATACTGTTCAGTTTGGCTATCTGTTCCGACAATAGTGTATCTTTTGATAAGTCGGCTGTCTCCTCTTTTATCAGCACCGTAACTCGTGCTCCGATACTCCCTGATATCAGATCCCTTTTATGCTGGAGCATTTTAATATCATACGTCAAAAAGAGTGCTTTTGAACTATCCGTCGCAGCATCGGCAGTGTGATGGACTAAACCGATAAAATGGTCACCAATGTGCTTAAGATTATATCTCCAATTAAATGCCATAATTCATACTCCTTTACAATACAAAATTACTGCCTGAGCCTGAGAAAGGGTTATTACTCAGCAGAGTGTTGATTCTTCCTGCCGGCTTTACGTACCGATTTACCCGCAAACAAAACGGCAACAGCCAGTAATACTCCAGCCAGCATACTTGTAACTATTATCGTGCTCAGTCCGACCGGGTGCGGGTCCCCGAGAATAATTTTGACCGGGACGGGAGCACTGTTCTGATCCAGAAAAATAACAACAAGGAACAGTCCGATAACAATTGTAAAAAATAAAACTTTTTTTTGCATACGTATCAGCCGACCCTTATTATCTATCAAGCCATATACAGCGGTCCTGCCGTGAATATCTCCGTCAGTCTTTCTTTATACCTTTCAAAAAACCGAAGGCCCCGCCAGTCAAACCAAGTGCCTTTAACACCAGCAGCGCCGGAACGGCAACTTCGGCGGCAGCCGCAATGACGACCAAACCTATGCCGGTAGCAATACCAACTCCCAAACCGGCAGCTGTTTTGCCGACAATCATGCAGGCGGTGTGAATATTTTCTTCTGTCGTTGTGGACGCACAGCAGTTGCTGACACCTAGCGACCTACTCTCACTATTTTTTGTCGATGTTGTAGAATCCAATGCCGTCTCCTTCTGTAAATAATTTTCAGATCTTGCATCTATGCAGTAAGCATCAGAATATGTTCCAGCCGCACCTTGTCACCATATTCAAGCAGTCTGGCCTTGTATTCAAGTAATTTACCCGTTTCTTTCAGACATATCCCGGTTAAAATATCACTCAGGCTGGATATATCGTCGAGATAAATGAACGTGCCATCCGTCTCGCTGGCCATCCAGCGGAAACTTGATTCGGTTTCATGGATGTTGTTGCACAGGATAGGATAAATCTTTATGCCTTTATTTTTGAGGGCTTCGACTTCTTTCCGATAATCTTTCATCCGCGTACATGCTCTGAAGCTGTCGATAACACCATGCGCCGGCTTATCTCCAACCAGAACGACGGCCTTTGGTGTTTGTGCCCCCCCCCAGTTCAAATTTACCGCTTCGTATAAAGCACATTCGACAGCTTCCGCTCCGTTCCCACCCACTCCAATATGCAGGTCCGGTGACCGAAGGAATTCAACCAGTTCTCTTTTATCAAACGTGAGAGGCAGCATTTTGGTCAGATAAAATTCATCCTCCCCCTCGTCACCATGGTCCTTATAGGCAATTATTCCCATTCGCACGCCCTGGGAAAATTCAAACACATCTTCCATTATCTTGAGAATATTATCCCTTACTTCATGAATATAGGACTCCATGCTGCCGGTTGTATCAATGACAAAAACCACATCAAGTGTAGATTCCACAACGAGACGACCACTTTTCAGATGCTGTTCCCGCTCGCTCATCTCCTTAAACAATTTGGCTTTTTTGGCTTGTACAGTTTCCATGTTACCTATTCTCCGGCAATAGTTTTATTACGTTCGCAATCTATATTAGATGAAGCGAATTTGTTATACAATTATTACCGCTCCGACATCAAGACAAACATTAAAGCACAGAATATCCAGATTCAGTCGTTCTAATGAGCAGACTACACACTACCTGCGCTTTTTGGATGTGTCTTTCTCCAGAGGGGCGGAAGACGTTTTCTCATCAGAATTACCCGATTTTCTCCTGAAACTTTGTTTTTTCTGGTATGTTGATTCATCCGTTCCTGTCTGTTCCGTGACGGAAGTCGCTTCGAGGTCATATTCTTCATCAACAGAGGCGTTCTCTTCACTGCCACCCGTATCCCCTGCTGATTCTGACAGCGCCTCCTCATGCGTTACTTCCGGTGTATCGCCCGTTGCATTCCCGGTACTCGCTTCCTGAAACTCAGGCAGTTTTTCAATGACATTCTCGACCTCGGGTGCGCTGACATGCTCTTCAATACCCTCGCTGGCCACCTCTTTCGGAACGACAGGTACCGGTGTAAGAATGGAAAATTCGTTCCTGTATACCCTTGTACGAAACACCGGTTCTGATTTATCTGCGTAAAACGAGCTTATCCGGGATGCCGGAAAACTGGAAGAGTACACAGAAGCGGTGTCAGATGATTCGGGCTGCGCGACCGGGTCCACAGACACTGTCAGCGGCTCGTCAGCAACTGCTTCTATAGCCGGCTCCGATGAAGTTTCCGGACCCTCCTGTTCCTCTGACGAGGTAGCTGCTTCAGAGATGACGGTATCGATTTCCGTACTTTCACTATCTGATTCTGAAGAAATGTCCTGTTCCACTATTACCGGCAGATTCTCCGGAGCGGCAATCGTATCGGCGGCCATATCGTCTTCCTGCCGTTCTGACGCCTCTTCAGCCTCATACTCGGGAACGACGGGAGGTGGTTCCAACAGATCGTCAACAGAAATCGTTGTATTACCCGGTTCGTCACAAGGTACTGTTGTCTCGTCACATACGTCCGCCGTCACTATCGGATTTTCTTCCGGCGCAACTTCTTCCGGTGCTGCTTCTTCCGGTGCTGCTTCTTCCGGTGCTGCTTCTTCCGATGCTGCTTCTTCCGATGCTGCTTCTTCCGATGCTGCTTCTTCCGATGCTGCTTCTTCCGATGCCGTTTCCTCTGCAAGGGTGGTCACGGCCTGCTCGCCTTCAGCACCTTCAGAAGCATCCTCAATCACATTATCAGTTTCCGGAATATCGGCGCTATCGATTGCGACAACCGGTTCCGGAGTTTCCTCCTGATTCTCCTGAACAGTGGAGTCTGCTTCGGGTTCCGGACTGCCGTCATCGCCCTGAATCTTGCCCTCTTCAGCTTTCTGGGCATCAGTGGCCTGAATGTCACGAACAACCGCCTCCACATCTTCTTTCGTTGGAGGCTGCAGCGTTGGAACGGGAATCTGGCTCTGTTTCCTTCTGTCGCTTCCGAACGCGGCATTGTCAGGCGTTTCGCAACTCGGAGCAGATATTTCAGCACCGGTCTCTGTCACACTCTGTGCGGCAGGAGATTCCTCTTCAATAGCATCATCAACTGAAACCGGCGCCACCACTTGCTCTGCTTCAGCCACAGTCTCAGCCACAGTCTCAGCCACAGTCTCAGCCACAGTCTCAGTCGCGGTTTCAGCCTCGGTCTCAGCCACAGCCTCAGCCACGGTTTCAGCTACGGTCCCAGTCCCGGATTCAGTTACAGTCGTCACGGCAGCACTTATTGGCTTTTCCACTTTCTTCACATCAGATGCAGCGGCTTTAGTATTGTTCAGAGCGGCGGTTGCAGCTTTAAGCTCCTTAATTTTTGCAAGCAGGGCAATTACCGGTGCAGCGGTGAGGGCATCAGCCGGATTCGGATATTTTGCCGATTCCTTTGCAACATCGATATACAGATTTTGAATTTTCTTCTCATGTTCAGCCAGTGCACGCCCACTATTTGATTTATCGCCAGGCAGATAGCCGGTAATAGTATTTGATAGCGCCTGTATAAAAAACTTTCCGACTCCGGCAGATTCCGGCTGCGCTTTCTTCTCCCCAGACGCTGCGGGCTTGGGTTTCGGCTTGTCAATCTTTGGCTTGGCCAGAGCGGCTATTTGAAGTTTTAAAGCGTCATTTTCTGATTTGAGCTCATTTATTTTCGTGACAATGCCGGCAACTGCTGCGGAAGTTGCGGCAGCGCTCGGATCGGCTTGTTTTGCCGCCTCCCTGGCAAATTCACCATACAGACCCTGCAGTTTCTTTTCGTTGGCATAAATCCTGTTCTGCAAAGCCGCTTTTTCGCCCGGCAGAATTCCTGACAGTGACTGAACGATACGATTGGATACGCAAGCAGATTCCTGTTGTTTCTTTTGTGCCACCTTTACGGCGTCAAGCTCGGTGATACGCTGCTTCATCAGCTCGATTTCTTTATTAAGTTCCTTGATAGCAGAGATGTAAGCTATGACGGATTCGGATGAAAGAGCTACGGCAGGGTCCGGATATTTTGACGTTTCGTTTGCAATACGAGCCGACAATTCCTGGATCTTCTTTTCAAACGCCCTGATCCTGCTGCCAAGCTTTGATTTTTCGCCCGGCATCAACGTGTTGATTGGAGCAAACGGCACAGGGAAGTCGCACTTGATGAAACTGCTCTACTCCGTTCTCAAGGCCAATGAGAAAGCAGACAAGAAGGATGCAGCCAGCCCAAACAGCATGCCGATTTTACTCCGGCAAAAACTTGCGACTGTCTTTCGCCCTGACCAGGGCGAACCTCAAAAAGGCAGGCTGAGCCAGAGTAACGGGCTGGGGCGGTTGGTTTATCACATGACTGGCCGGAGGACCGGTAGTGTGGCGCTGGCAACGAATCAAGGCTCCCTCAGCTTTCGTTTGACCTCGCTGGGCCGGCTGCAGGATTTCAGGGACACGCTGCCACAAAGCACTGGGGCCTTGTTCATTCCGTCACGGGAGGCGTTTGCCATGTTCGAGGGATTCGCCGCCGCGTATGACAAACGGGAGTTGAAATTCGATGAAACCTATTACGACCTCTGCCTGGCCCTCGCCACCGACCCAGTGCGCGGACCCTGGCCGAAGGAACTCAGCGGGTTAAACACGGAACTGGAGCGGGAACTTGGCGGCC
>Ga0118677_10000702_pt1 | contig 72654 bp, 69 predicted proteins | sample AliMusrvi5mmetaG_FD_86154 | JGI IMG/M metagenome (GOLD analysis project Ga0118677, IMG submission 86154) | reverse complement strand
GAAGCGAGGCATCTTGGTGCCGGGGTTATACGCATTTGGATTTTTTATCCATTTGAACAACCACTCTTTGTTCACCTTGCCGCCGACCTTGCTTAATTCAGGAGCATAGACCTTGACATTGTTGCCGCCTCTTCCACCGGTAACATGGCAGAGATTACAACGTGACTGGGCCCATAACGCCTTACCTGCCTCAATCAGCTTGGCATCAGGCTTGGTCTTTGTATTGTCGACATCGTGTCGGGTCGTGCCGGTCATACTGAACATATAGTCAGCAATTGATTCTGCCTGATCCTGGGTAAAGTAGAATTTAGGCATCCGCGCAATAGAAGAGTATGACTTTGGGTCCATCAGCCATTTCACTTCCCATGAATAATTAACCTTGGTGCCGACTTCAGTCAAAATCGGGCCGACATCACCTGTCGTTTCATAACCCGGAATCTTATGGCAGCTATAGCATCCATACTTTTTAATGAGTTCTGTACTTTTTGTGATTTTTTCAGCACCACGAAGCGATTTAATATCACCATGACAGTTCAGGCATGAAGTCTGCGTCATATCACCATCAAGCATCGGTTCGTCCCAATGCTTGATATTACCGTGAGCCTTTTCCGTGGAGGTTGTTGCACGGCCCTGGCCACGATGGCAGAAGGTGCATCCAAACTTGTTTGGATCATGCTTTTCTAAATAAATAAAGGAAAGAGGATGTTTCGTAAAAGGCTGGGTAGATGAAACCGAGCTTTTAGCATCAATACCGATATGGCAGGACTGGCAACGATCTGCCTTATCAACATCCGCTATGTGAACCTGTTTGATTTCAACAGAGACCTTTTCATTTTTTGCCGTCCGCTCTTTAGCCTCTTCGAGAGGATTTTTCATTTTCTCTATTTCAGCCTGTATAGCCGCTTTTGCGGCAGTCATAGCAGATAACTGTTCCTTTACAGAATCCTCGCTCTTCTGCTGCGAAGCTAAAACCAATCCAATAGCATCAATCTGACGCTGAAGCGAATCCATTTTAGTCTTGTATTCAGGCAACTGGGTCTTTGTAAAGTAGTATTCTGTTTCAAGAAACTGACCCCTTAAATTCCTAAGTTCTTTCTGTGTAACGGTCAGCACCTCATGAGCTGCATCTAACTGCTTGTTCAGCTTCGCATACTTTTCCTGAGTCTCCTTGTTTTGAAATGCGGCTTCAGCTTTCTCCAGCTTTGCTTCAAGCTCTGCAAGTTTTCTGTGTCCCCCTGACCGTTCAAATTCAACGACTGCTTTCTTATAATCACGCTCAAGCTTATCGTGTTTAAGCGTTTTATAATCTTCCTGGTATTTTTTCCATGGCCTCAGGCCAAACTCATCGTCCCACACAATCCATACGGAGAGTGCAAACAATAATACACTGAAAAAAACAAAGAGGTAGACTCTGAGGGATGAATTGTCTTTATTCTCATTCGCCATGTTCAAGAGTTTTTTTGGGCTTTTAGAATGACCTGTTACTGAATACCGGGAATTAATGAGCTAGAACTCAAATACTGAACCAGGGAGTTATCCATACATACTTGATTAGAAAAACCAGTCTCAGAACCATCTTTATCGGTATGGACATCATTGTTATAAATAAAAAGACAGTTGTAATGTACCTGACCATCCCAAGCTGGGTAAGAAACTCAGGATTGTTCTTCTTCCAGTAAAGGTAAGGCGCAACCATACCTCCTATCATATAGACCCCGGTAACTATAGCTCCTAAAATAAATCCGGCCAGTGAACGTGAGTCTATACCTACAACTGAGCTCAAATCTCTGAAAGGCTCAAAAACAACCCTCGCATGATCCCACTCCTGCCATGGCCAGTACCACAACCATCCTGGACCTCTAAAGAAGACGCCGATGACAATGAGAAGCAGCCAGAGAACAAAAAAGCCGAAGGAGAAAATAATAATAGACCACTTCCTCTCTGCAAAAGTATAATAGCCGTTTCCTTTTGGATTGATATCAATGTAGGGTATTGCTATAAGCCCGACAACAATAAGGGACGGGAGCACAACACCGGCAAGCCATGGATCAAAGTAAACCAGCAGTTCCTGAAGACCCAGGAAGTACCAGGGTGCCTTTGCCGGGTTTGGCGTAAGGGTTGGATTGGCGATCTCCTCAAGAGGAGCATCGACCGCTATCGACCATATCGTAAGCCCTACCATGACTACGAGTGCAATGATAAGCTCGATGCGGACAAGAGGCTTGAACGTATCAACAAATTTGTCATTTTCGCCATCCACGGGGAGTCCAGCAGCAAGAAGCCTGTCATTGTGAAAGGCCTGCTGAAAAGCCCATACCATGAAAAACGACACCATGAAAATCATGATCACGATGGCGATATTATCTGGCTGGGTAATGATTTCAATAAAAGGGTTCATAATCGACTATGCCCGGTCTGTTATTTTTGAGGTTTTGAAATTCCGCCGTCTTTTCTGACTCTCCAGAAATGAACAAACATCAGAATGGTCGCAATAAGAGGAATAGCGACACAATGCCAGATGTAGGATCTGAGAAGTGCATTTCCACCAACAAGTGCACCGCCAAGAAGCGCAAAACGTACATCGTTGAATGGAGTTATATGAAGAAACTCACTGAATGGCCCCTGATAACCGAGAAGCGGGGTAGCTGCGCCCATATTTGTACCAACAGTGATGGCCCAGAACCCGAGCTGATCCCACGGTGTGAGATAACCGGTAAAACTCAAAAGAAAGGTTAGTACAAGCAGTATAACACCGACGCCCCAATTGAATTGACGGGGCGCTTTATAGGAACCCGTCATGAAGACCCTGAACATGTGAATCATCACAACAATGACCATGAAGTGCGCTCCCCAACGATGGAGATTACGAAGGATAACACCAAAGGGTACCTGGAATTCAAGATCCTTGATATCGGTGTATGCCTGATCAATTGATGGATGGTAATAAAACATCAGAACAACACCGGTAATGATAAGAAGGAGATAGGCAAAAAAAGTAATGCCACCCATTCCCCAGGTAAATCTGAGTTTAACGGCACTTTCGCGAACTTGCACTGGGTGAAGGTGAAGAAAGACATTGCCGAAAACAGCCTGTGCCCTGTCTCTTACGGTATTACGGTAATCCCTTCTGAATATGGACTTCCATATCAGATTCTTTTTTACCTGGTTAGTTATCTCTGGTAGGCTTTTCATAGTCACGTCACGTTTTATTTGCTAAACAGTTTACTGATACCCGCGCAGCCTCTTTAACTGCCTCTCATATTCGGCTTCACTCTTGCGCGAACCGTCTGGATTTAGCATCTCCACGCCAGTCCAAGGGCAATCAATGGCACAAATATTACAGCCCGTACAACTCTCATCAACTTGAGCGATTCCCGTAAAATTCAAATCGGATTCAACAATGGTTATGCTGTCGGACGGACAGGTCTGAACACAAATCCTGCACCCGGTACAAAGCTCTGAGATGACCCTTGCAGCTGCTCGTTTTCGAGCCCCTGAAACTCTCTGGAACGGAGTTTCTTCCTGCAACGCTGTTACATTTTCATCACTACCCATGTTCATAAAATTTCAATTATCGAAACCGCGTCAAACTCTTAATAAACTCTCAGGGTACACCTCGTTGGACTCCTTGCCCGGAACACCTGGATACCTGATCGTCTTGTCGACAAGCATCTGACCGTCCTCGGCAACACTTATCTTAAAGCGGTCCATTGGTCTTGGAGCAGGGCCTTCAAAGTTCAATCCAGTTATATAATATCCGCTGCCATGGCAGGGACATTTAAACTTTTTCTGCGCTTCCATCCAGTTTGGCGTGCATCCCAGATGTGTACATTTGGTCTCCATCGCAAAAAATGCGCCATCCTGCAGCCTGATGATCCATGTTCGGTACTCCCTCTGATACTGGGAGTTGACCGTCCCGAGCGGGTAGTCCGCCGGGAGTCCAACCTTGAACGTCGATGCAGGTTCAAACAGCACCCGCGGGTAAAAAAACCGCAAAAAGGCCGCTGAGTTTATTGCAAGGAAGCCTATAACGCCCCCCCATCCAACACGAGTCAGAAATTTCCGTCGGTTGCTGGACTCAGCCTGACCGCCTTCAAAATCTTTCTGGCTTGAGATTTCTTCCTGGTGCTCTGTTACGAGCTCTTTTTCATCCTGCATAGCAGTTTTTTTTTGCTTTCTATGAGATCTTTTCTGAACTGAAACTTATACTTTTAACTTACTTTAACGAAATACTTTGTATTAGCATAAAAAAGGCATGCTGACAAAACGGAAATCCTATCAGAAGAGCAATACATTTCCCGTTTTGTCAGTACACTTCTCTGAAACAAGAGCAAAACCCTAACCGATATAATTAATTCAAAGTCATTAACATAACATTGAAATACAGGCTCAATACCTCATATAATATTGAAAGATTGAACCTGTCTTTCATACCACTTAACTCAACAAACAATTAAAATGCTAATCCAGCAGATACTGCGAATGTGTTAGCATTGTTAAGACCTGTCGTTGAAGCTGTTGCTGGAGCAATATTATGGGTAAAAGCAGTGTAAGAAGCTTTAAGAAATACATTTGCCCTAAGATATGCAGTAAGTGAAGCCGCAATTGATGGGTTGTCCAGACCTCCGACCACACCAAGATACTTGTACGTTACTCTTGGCAGGAGCCATGGGTAGATATAATACCCAGCATCAACTGCATAGTTATTAAGCTTGAGATCACGATCCTTGCTATAAGCGAAGCCGCCTGTAAAATTACCATAGTTCCCTGCGATATCAGCCCCATATACCAAGGTCTCAACCCCATTTCCATAGGTAAGCATATTATCCCGAGCACTAACAAGGCTAGCTCCAATAGCAATACTGTTATCCAGACCAACATACTCATTACCATATGTACCGCCAGCTCCGCTCAGTAGTCCAGCGCCAAAAAATTTGTATTTCACCCGCAGATATCTGATATCATCAAGCTTATTAGACGGCGACAAATTTTTGGTTGTTTTTATCGACTCAGATGACTCTGCACCACTAACACTTAAAGTCGTTCCATTCGGAGCGTCAGTAAGATCGCTAACCCCAGCAATAATATTCAGCCCACCTTCCTTTCCCACAGCATAATTGAACTCAGGACCTACGCCTTGAGCTGGAAATACGTTTGTAAAGACGGAAATAGGACTACCCAACCCTCTAAACGCACTGAATCCATTACTACCATAGCTCAGGTTAACTCCAGGAGAAAACGACCATACTGCTCGCAAGTTTGTTGTTGTGGCACCGGTTGCGATGTTTTCAATAGCGCCAACAAATCCAATAGTCTCACTTACTGTACCTCCAAAAAGAATCCTGGCATCGGTAGTGCCTACTCCCCAGTTCAGCGTTTGGGGTGTCTTTAGTGCTCCAGTTTTATCTGTCTGTTTATCTGAATAGTTGAACATATTTCCGCTTAGATAAAGAGCAAATGGCGCAAAACCAGGAATATCTGAAGGCCAAGGTGAGTTAGGAAAGGTTTGCTTCCAGCCCTCCGCACCCATTTTTGTCTGCTCCTGCTTGGCATGATCCTCTTCCTCGCCACCCGGCCAGCGATAGCCGTTGTTTTTGAACGCTTCGCCGAACGCATTCCTGTTCGGGAAACCGGAATGACAGGTGTAACAGGAGGTCTGATACTTTCTCGCAAATGCCGGCACAGCAGAACTATCCTGACTCCAGAATAGAGCAGGAACCATACAGAGCGACGCAATTGATGCAAATGTCGATTTTCTCATAGATCGAACTTTTTTTTGAGTTATTGTGATTGATTAATACAGCCTTTTACTACAAGAGACACAAAATTCCCTGGAAATGCATCAAGGCAAATCCATACATTGCACATTTTTTTAGTGCATCATATCTTATGATTGAGCAACGACCAGAAAGCATGTAACAGCACTGGCAGTGTATGAAAGACCTAGCGTATTATATGAGGGAACTCGGGATAAAAGACATCAAAATGTTTTCAGCCACAAATATTCTCCTCAGGAAATCGAAAACAGCCACGTAGAAATTTTTGCACAACGCATCAACAAAACAGCACCAACGTTCAACAACAACTCAGTATGTATCGATCAAGGCTACCATGAATATGGTACAAAATATTTTAAAAAAAAATACCTTACAAAAAAAATCTCAATTTATCTTCCCTTTATCACACGAGCAAATATAAAGCGGCAAATGCTAACAACAACAGTAAATCCGTCCGATTTTCATGAAGTATAACAATTGTTAATTAATTGTTAAAATTATTCCGCAAAAAAAGTAATCAGCCTCCGTTTATTACGGCACAAACACTTTTTTTTAAATAACAACCATCGCGCACCACTATGTTTTCTCTTGCAACGAATTGCTATCAAGAAAAAAATTTAAACTGAATTAACTCAAGACCATCCATTAACAAGATGGAGACTTCTATAAGAATACATGCACCTTGTATACATAAAAGCAGTGACGGATACTAATTATATATAACGCTCTTTGTTGGAAAAGAGATCAGCTGTTATTTGTGAAACTCTTGTTCCCCTATTATATTTGTACGCTTCACAAATTACACTGACATTGCAATCTACCGCAATATCAGAAAATTTGCAGCCCATTTGTGCCCGTTGTTTGATACCATCGTCTTTTTTTCAATGTGCCCATAAATAATTAGTCAGCTATCAACGAATAGCCGCGACTTCAGGTTGACTAATAGCCGGCATACTAAAGCATGGTATAGTATCCTGTGATATTTTGCCGGTATAAAAACTTTTATTGTGGATACATTTGCTGTCTTCATCACAAATGCGCTATAGCCACACTCTTAGGTTATTATTTTAATAAGTTAATTCAGGTTATCATCATGGTGGTTGTAAGGCGTCGGTGGTTTCAGACACCCTGGGAGTTCAAAGAATCTTTTTTCTTTACATCTGTTGCTGTCATTGCAGGCTTTTTCATTCAATTTGCTGCTGCAGGAAGCGGCATAGCAATACCTCATCTGCCTTTCAACGCAATAGCTCTGTCACTTTTAGCCATTATTGTACTAAGCACAGGCTTGGCTTTCAGAAACACTCCTGCTGTAAAATGGCTCGGAGGTATTCCTCTTGGACTTTGCCTTATTGTTGCTATCGCCTTTCTCTCATTAATTGGTGGCGTTGTACCTCAGCAGGCAGTTGCTAAAAGCTCACTGCCTGCCATGCTTGGGCTGAATCAGATTTTTTCAAGCTGGCCTTTCGCTGTCACTGTTCTGCTCTTTCTTGCCAATCTCGGCATTTCACTTTCGTGGAAGCTTGTCCCGTTTAAGCTGCAGAATCTGCAGTTTATCCTTTTTCATGCAGGATTCTGGATTGCATTGTCTTGTGCCATTGTCGGCAGCGGTGATCTTCAAAGACTTGTGGTACCGATTAATGTAGGGAAGGCGAATAATCTTGGGTATACGATGGATAGCGATACTCCGCAGCAGGTACCGTTTTCTATTTTTTTGCACGACTTTTCCCTTGAAGAGTATCCTCCACAGTTACTGCTCTATGACCCGCATAACGATAAGCTCCTGATGAACAAATCACAGGCCATTATGGAGGTACATAAAGGTACAACCGCAACATGGCAGGGAATCGAAGTTCTTGTACTCGACTATCTGCCATATGCTCTGCCAGGAAAAGACGGTATACCTCAACCCTCAGCCCGTGCAACTGGAATCCCTTTTGCAAAAGTCAGGATCAACACTTCCTCGACTCAGCGCGAGGCATGGATAAGCACCGGCAGTCCATTACTGAAACCCGATGCCGCCCAACTTGACGGATTCTACCTTATCATGGTACCTGGCACCCCGAAATCATTCCGTTCGGCGGTTACGGTTCAGGATGAAAAGGGTCATGAAACAATGGCAAACCTTGAGGTTAACCATCCTGTGAGTTTTATGGGCTGGAAGCTCTACCAGATGGGCTATGATGAAAAAGCCGGACGATGGTCTAAGTTAAGTTTGATAGAAGTGATCCATGATCCATGGCTGCCAGCGGTTTATCTTGGGTTTTTTATGATAATGGCAGGGAACATTCTGTTTTTCTGGAATGGCATTAAACGAAAAGAGGCTGTAAAATGATAATGAATTTTAATACTGCTGCCGAACTGGCTATAGTTTGCTGGACGATCGGGTCTTTGCTAAGCCTTTTGGCAAGTAGAACTCCTGCACTGAAGCTTCCTGCTTTTCTTCTCTCCATTGCAGGCTCTCTGGTTATGGCCGGATTTATAGTTTTTTACTGGTCGGCTCTGGACCGTCCACCTCTCAGAACACTGGGCGAAACCCGGCTGTGGTATGCTGCGCTCATCCCACTTGTTGGATTTCTTGTTGAGTACCGCTGGAAGATAGGATGGCTGAAGTACTACTGTATGGCGCTTGCTACATTTTTTCTCAGCATAAACATGCTTCATCCCGAGGTCTTCGACAAAACGCTGATGCCTGCACTGCAAAGTCCATGGTTTGTTCCGCATGTCGTTGTCTATCTTGTCGGCTATGTTTTGCTGGCGGCATCCTCTGTTACTGCTCTGCACAATGTCTATCTCCAATTGAGAAAAAAAGGAAATAAGACAGGGGAATCCGTCTCACACTTTCTTGCACTGCTTGGTTTTGTTTTTTTAAGCTTCGGCCTGATATTTGGCGCTCTTTGGGCGAAAGAAGCATGGGGTCATTACTGGACTTGGGATCCAAAGGAGACCTGGGCGTTTCTTTCGTGGCTAGCCTACCTGGGCTACCTTCATGCATTCCGCTACAAGATAGACCAGAGCAAGCTGCAATGGTATCTTGCTCTGGCATTTGTGGTGCTGCTTGTCTGCTGGTTCGGAGTTAACTATCTTCCTTCGGCACAGAACAGCGTACACACGTATACGCAAAGTTGATAACACTCTGTTCACTACTCCGCATTGTTTCGCCGGCAGGGAAAAAAAATGGAAGGATTTTTTACTTCCCAAAAAGAAAATTGATATTACTTTGGCAAAAAAAACTACGCGCTTAGTTAGTAAACCCATAGAACTGAAAGTGAAAACCGCAGCTGCTTGCTGTAAAAGCTTCACCGGCCAAACCGATGCTTTATAGTTCTCTGAAAGCAGGACTGACTGCCTGGGCATTATCCAATTCCACATACAGCTCTTCTGGAATCGCCTTGCGAACGAAAAACAGAATTCGCTGGGCGGTCATGGCTGCAATGAGTCCCGCTGAGTCTTTAGACTGGTTTAACCGGTTGGATATTAACGATATGCGTTCTTTTTCAGAACGAATACCGTATCTGACATTTAAACCCATGCGGGTCTTTATGTCTACCGAATGGAATATTGCTCAAAGAAAAAAAGTCATTGAAGATACCTATCACCTGATTCGGACATACAGAGGCCCGCTGCAAGATGCTATCCTTAATACAGACGGCTCAACTCTTGCACGTTTCAACCTTGATGGATATGGAGAAGTAAAAATCGTACTTTGTTATGATAATAGTCTCCGAAAGGAAGGGGTGCTGATGGTATCGCTAAAATGTGCGTCTTTAAATGAACCTGTTATTCAAATAGCCTTTTCATTTGAACAGAAGTCATCAAAGAGCATTGCTTGTTATATCGGTTGCATGCAGGGACGATCCAATAAAGATGAGATTAAAACAATGACGAAGGTAATGCACGGATTGAGACCCCATGCAGTCATGTTATTCATTGTTCAGGAGATTATGAGTGCTTTACAGGTGACGCTCCTTTTTGGAGTCGGCAACACTATCCATCCTCATCATCAAAAATATCTGATTCACCTTCCCTTCGTACACAATACGACTTTCGATTATGATTCGCTGTGGAAGGAGCTGGGAGGGGATTCCGAACCGGATGGTTGGTTCAAGCTGCCCCTTACGGCAGAACGTCGTACAGACAAAGAGATGAAATCAAACAAGAGAGCAATGTATCATAGACGTTACGACATGATGGATAATCTCTCCATGCAGATAAAAGCCTCTTTAACTGAAAGAAGAAGTGAGGATCCTGGCACTCTCAATACAAAGAAAAAAAGCAGATTCTGATTTTTCGAGATTTTGACAGAATCCTGATTTTCGAATGTGACAATCCTCATTTTCACATTTCACCGATAATGCCCACTTCTGGAACAGCAATGATTTTTGGACATTTACCTGCCGGCTATATTACTTCAAAATTATTATTCAAGAGATTTGAAAAACATAACCTTGTTTATAAAGAATTTATGTTTTGGGGTATGCTTGGAGCTATAGCTCCTGACGCTGATTTACTTTATTACTACACGATTGATGATTATCATCACCCACATCACACCTACCTTACCCACTTGCCATTTTTTTGGGTGACCCTCTTTCTGATTTCATTATTATGGTTACATCTTCGTGATAATCATAGCCAAAATCAAGCATTTGCCGTTATATTCACGCTCAGTGGTTGTATCCATATGGTATTGGATACCTTCACTGGGAATGTCTTTTGGCTTGCGCCGGTTTTCAGCACGCCATTTTCTTTCGTATCAACTGATTTGGAATACAACTCTTGGGAGCTGAATTATTTCACTCATTGGACATTTGTTCTGGAGCTATGTATTGTCTGGTGGGCAGTATTCTTACGCTTTAGAACGTCCTGACGTCTATCATATACATCTCTTTGTTAACTGCTTATATACTATCAAACTCCTGAAAACTGTCCGATGAACTTCTTCACCATTCTCGTACTCGCAATCGTTCAGGGAGTCTGTGAGCTCCTTCCAATATCGAGCTCTGCACATGTTATTATGGCGGAAAAACTCATTGGGCTCGACCCGACCTCGCCCGAAATGACATTGTTGCTAGTCATGCTCCACACGGGGACAATGTTTGCTGTCATTGTGTACTTCTGGAAGTCTTGGAAAGAGCGTTACTTTGCCTCTACTAAAATCTTTTGGCAGGTCGCTAAACTGGTGAGCGTGGCAACAGTATGTACAGGGATTATAGGGCTTACACTGATGATGCTCATTGAGAGAGTTATTTTTCATGGATCTGCTCATGCCGAAATAGAGCATCTGTTCGGAAACGCTTATGTGATTTCAGCAGGCCTTGCAACGGTTGGCGTGATGATCATCATTTCATCAAAGCAAAAGAGTATTGATAAACTGCAGGATATCGGTGTGCGTGAATCGGCCTGGATTGGTGTTATACAGGGAATATGTCTCCCTTTCCGGGGTTTTTCCCGCTCCGGATCTACGATATCAACAGGGCTGTTTCTCGGTCTGGACAAGATGCGTTCCGAAGAGTTCAGCTTTGCATTGGCTGTCGTATTGACTCCGGCTGTAATCGTGAAAGAGGTTTTGAGGTTGATCAAGTCGCAGGAAAGTTCTCTGCTGGTCACCAACAACCTTATCAGTATCGCCTGGCCCTGCTTGGTAGGAATGCTTTTCAGCTTTGTGGCAGGATTGGTGGCGCTCAAATGGCTGTCTCAATGGCTTGAGCATGGTCGGTGGCACTTTTTCGGCTATTACTGTTTATGCGCATCAGTGACCGTGCTGATTATCGATCACTTTCTTCACTGAAAATAACAGCTCATAATCTTGGTAGTTGTAATACTCATCGTCCTTGGGTTCATCAGCTTCACTTTCCGATACAGAACCGATCGAATACGACATTCAAGATCTCCTCATTAACCACCTTGCCGGTGATTTCGCCCACATACTCAAGAACGGAACGAAGTTCAAACGCTATAAGCTCGGTAGCTGATCCACTATCAATAAGCTCCAGGGCATTTTCGAGGGCATCCGAAGCATTGCGCAACGCCTCATAGTGGCGAAGGCTGGTTACAAGCACACTTGCTTCATGCAGTTTGTCAAATCCTTCAACCATACTGCTCATCTGAAGCTTCAGACTGTCGACTCCAACACCCTCTGCGGCCGAAATGCCACATACCTCGCAACCCGTCAATTCACGAAGTTTCTGCACTCTTTCAGGAGTTTCTCGGATAAGATCGATTTTATTGGCGACCACAATCATCCGGGCATTGCTGTAACGCTCCAAAAACCCAAGGATCTGAGAAACTTCATTGAGATACTCTTCAGAACTTATATCGAGAAGATAGAGAATCAGATCAGCCTCGGAAATTTTCTTGTAGCTGCGGCGTATTCCTTCGTGCTCGATATCCTCACTCCCTTCACGTAGTCCGGCCGTATCGGTCAGGCGGAACATTGTTTTTTCGTAAAGGAAGCACTCCTCGATATAATCGCGTGTCGTACCAGGCATGTGACTAACAATGGCCCGTTCTTCATCAAGCAGCATATTAAGCAATGTCGACTTGCCTGCATTTGGCCTTCCGGCGATCACCGTTGCAACTCCTTCCTTGAGAAGTCGGCCATGCTGATAGGAATCCACAAGACAACGAAGTTCCTCATGTAAAACAGCAAGCTCTTGCCGGAGCTGGTCGCGACTTAGAAACTCAACATCCTCTTCACTGAAATCAAGCTCAAGCTCTAAAAGAGCACAAGAACGTAATAGCTGCTCCCTCATGGAATCAAGTCGCTGAGAAAGAGTGCCCTGCATCTGATTCACTGCAGTCCGAAACGCTGATTCAGTGCGGGCATGGATCATTTCACCGATAGCCTCAGCCTGCAGCAGATCAATGCGTCCGTTGAGAAAAGCCCTCCGGGTAAACTCACCGGGTTCGGCCAGACGACACCCTTCGTCAAGCAGCACCTGCAGAATATGTTTGACCACAACCGGACCACCATGACAGCTGAGCTCAATCATATCCTCCATTGTAAACGAATTCGGCGAGCGAAATGTTAAAGCCACTACTTCGTCAACGAGACCTTCCGAGTCATAAACTGTACCAAAATGAGCTCTAAAACCTTTCGATTGCGAAAAAAGAAACGAGGGGTTATTCTTTTTACGAAACACCCGCTGGGCGATATCGAAAACACCTTTGCCGCTCATTCGAACAACCGCCAGGGCACCTATTCCCAACGGTGTTGCAAGGGCTGCAATTGGTTCAGCCTGTTCGGATTGTGTGAATACAGTGGTCATAATTGACATGCTTGGTAATGAGTTCTCCAGCGTCAAGAGTTGACGGGGTTCACGATACATTCAGCAAGTATAAGGAATACAATCAAGAAATAGTAACTTCAACAACAGTTGAGAGAAGAACATAAAACAACACTTTCAATGCCGGAAATAACTTCAATAGAACAGTTAAAAGCCGATATAGTCGCAATAAAAGAGCGAAATCTTCATGAACAGTTTGAAAGGGTATTGAGCCTTGTATCAGTCTTGAGGCAGGAATGCCCCTGGGACCGCAAACAGACCCCTGAATCGCTGGCCCACCTGCTTCTCGAAGAGAGCTATGAACTGGTTCACGCTATCGACCTGATGGACGAAACCGAACTAAAAAAAGAGATTGGTGATCTCTTTCTGCACCTTTGTTTTCAGGTTTTGCTCAGCGAAGAGAGAGACGCATTCTCTTTTGCCGATGTTTTCGAAGCCCTCTGCCACAAGCTCATCAGTCGCCATCCGCATGTATTCAGTGATACCATTGCTGAAACCGAACAGGATGTGCTTAAAAACTGGGAAGCGCTGAAGTTGAAGGAAGGCCGACAGAGACTGCTCGATGGTGTACCGAACTCCATGTCGGAACTTCTTCGCGCTTACCGCGTTCAGAAAAAAGTTGCCGGTGTCGGTTTCGACTGGCCGAGCGATGAGGGCGTCCTCGATAAACTTGCCGAAGAAATCGAAGAGTTGAAAAACGCAACAAGCAAAGAAGAAAAGGAAGAAGAGTTTGGCGACCTGCTTTTTACCATAGTCAACTACAGCCGCTTTCTCGGAGCGAATCCTGAAGACTCCCTCCGTAAAGCAACCAACAAGTTTATAGCCCGATTCCGAAAGATTGAAGATAAAGTTCAGGCCTCAGAACGCAACTGGCAGGAGTACACTGCCGAAGAACTCGACGGGCTATGGCAGCAGGCAAAAAAACAATAGATACCCTCCTGCACTCTTTATAATTGCACAAGAAAATCCCCGGCAGCCTTAAAATATTCTTCATTTGCTCCATGATCACCGGTGAAAAGAGTTGATACAAACTGGATACCAGCTTCTGAAATGCGTGCACGATCGTGATCAAACTGCTCCTGTGTATATAACCGGTCGCCGTTGCCGCGAGCGAGATGAACCTTGCCCACCCCTCCAGGCACAGAAAGCTCGGGAGGTAAATCCCCTCCGAGCAGCATAAGGCCGCTTGCCCGATGAAAACCAAGCAGTGCTGCGCGACAGGCCATTCCGCTTCCTTGTGAAAAACCATGGAAACAGAGCGTGTCATTCACTTGACATGACTCCCGGACACGCTTAATAACTGCATCGATATAGTGCACATTTTCTGCAATGCGCTGCTCCCTCTGACGACTGGTCATCCAGCTTGATCCAGGTTCGCCTGTCGGAGTGTAAACAGGATGAAGCGCCTCAATGGAACAACAGAGCCAGCCCCCCGACCCAGGAATTGCCCCTAGCAGGGCAAGCTCATCTTCTGCGGTCTGGCCGTAACCATGAAACCCCACCAAAAGCGAAGCTGTTCCTGCATGTAATGGCAGCTGCAGAAGGTACCTCCCGCTTACAGAAGTCTTAAGAGTATATTCCTGCATTGATGACGAGTTACAAAATATGCTCTGCATTGAAAGCACAGAGCCTGCATCACAGAAGCAGGCCCTGCCTTCCAGTACTGATTACAATTCCAGCAGTTTCAATATTCCCCTGAGCGGAATTCCTGCCCATTCTGGTCTGTTGTTGAGCTCATAATTCAGCTCGTAAACAGCCTTGTTCATCAGATAAGCCCGCATCAGGTGCTCGCGCTGTTTGGGATTTTCAGGCACAATGTCACTCCCCCTGGTTTTTTCGAAGTAAGTATCAAGAAAGTGCTGACCCACAAAAAAGCTCCAGAGGTCGCCCCATGGTTCAAGAGCAAGACGGTCTTCACTACGGAACACCGATTGACTTTGCTGCAGCACATTGAAGGCCGCATAATTGAACGAACGGAGCATGCCTGAAATATCGCGAAAAACCGATCGTTTTATTTTGCGTTCAGAAATGGGCCGGGCAGGTTCTCCCTCAAAATCGATAATCACAAAGTCTTTCCCGGTAAAGAGCACCTGACCCAGATGATAATCGCCATGAATTCTGATTTTCAACGTATCAATTTTTTCCACTCGAATTGGAGTGAACTGCTGCAGGATTGCTTTCTGATTCCGCAAGAAAAGAGAACAAAGCTGCTGCTGTTCGGCAGGCAGCTTAGGCGTGACTTCCCGGATAAGAATCATGGCGCGTTTGACCTGCTCACACATAGCCTGATAAATCGACCGCTGATAGAGAGTCGTAAAGGGTTCAGGTGCAAACGCAGGATCGTTGGCGAGCGAGGCCAGAGAGAGGTGCATTTCAGCTGTCCGCTCGGCCAGCTTTTCAATCATTCCGAGATAAGATTCACCAATAAGTGCGTGCATGATGGAGGGTATCTGAACTGGTTCACCACTCAAAGCTGGAAGCGGTGGCTGTGCAATCCCAGTGTTGATTTTTGTAAGAACCTCTTCATAATACCGCTTTACATGACCGAGTGAGAGCTGCCATGCATCCCCTTCATTCGGGACATAATTCTGCAAAATACCGATAGAATAACGACGGGATCGGCTCTGCTCATAATTCAGAGAGCCGAGATAGGCTGGCAGATTGTTAAAGGATGTCCGTTCACTGAGCGCACTGCACATTTCCACCTCAGGAGAAACACCATTTTCTATGCGGCGATACAGCTTCAGAAGAAGTTTGTCATGAAATCTGATAGAGGTATTTGTCTGGTCAACCGCCATCAAAGCAGGTTCGGGCTCAATATTCCCTGTCTTTTTACTGAAATCATCTAATTGACTGCCTTTTAAGCCTGAAACAAGGCCGGACTTTCCCTGCCACCCCTCTCTGCCAGTCACAAGATAAAAGAGTTGGTTCAGGAAGCGATTATCAAAAGTGGCATCGCACAGATAGCCTTCATCATCTCCCACAATAACTCTTGCAATAACTTTTTTGTAGAAATTATCGTCAGCTCTGTTCACCCCTGTAAGTGGCTCGAAACACACCGGAAGTTGATAGAGATCGTTTTCACCACTCGAATAACGCACCTCGGTCATCAGCAGTTTCGCAAGCTCCATCCCCACAACCGGAATGGTATCGACAATGGTGATGCGCATGATATTACGTGCCTTACCGCCAAACCAGCGGCTTGCTTTATAATAGTCAGGCAGAATCTCCGTTTCAAGCAGCTGGCGGCTCTTGCTGGAAAAAAGACTCGGCCAGCGATAAACGTTAGCAAAAGGCTTCTCCAGATATGAGCGACCGTCAACATCTTCAGTATCCTTGACAAGATTCAACCAGAAATAACCGAAGGAACCAAGGGCAACCATGTAAGGAACTTTCCTGATTTTCGGAAATCTGTTCATACTGAACACCTCTTCAGGAATAAACCCTTCAAAACGTGAAAGATCAATCATCACCGCCTGAGCATTTCTGGAAAGATTGATCACCGTAAGCATGGTTTCATCCTCAAACTTGCGAATAAAGATAAGTACCTTGGGGTTGCTCACCTGCAGAAACTCAATGGTCCCTCGGCTGAGAGATTTATATCTGCGTGCCGTAGCAATAGTATGACGCGTCCACCAGAGAAGTGAGTTGACATTGCTTTCCTGCACCTCAACGTTAATCGCCTCATAATGATATTCCGGATCGATAATAACCGGTAAAAGAAGTTGCTGCGGATTGGCGCGCGAAAAGCCTGCGTTACGGTCTGAGTTCCACTGCATCGGGGTCCGCACACCATCACGGTCACCAAGATAGTAGTTATCACCCATACCGATCTCGTCACCGTAGTAGAGCACCGGGGTTCCGGGCAGCGAAAGCAGCATGATATTCATCAGCTCAATTTTGCGGCGATCATTGGTCATCAGCGGCGCCAGTCTTCGTCTGATACCGAGGTTAATGCGTGCCTTGGGATCGTTGGCATAGACCCTGCGCATGTAGTCACGCTCCTCATCGGTCACCATCTCAAGTGTCAGCTCATCATGGTTGCGCAGAAACAATGCCCACTGACAGGCCTCGGGAATTTCGGGGGTCTGATCAAGAATATCTAGTATGGGAAAGCGATCCTCTGTGGCAAGAGCCATGTACATTCTCGGCATCAGGGGAAAATGGAAGTTCATATGGCACTGATCCCCCTCACCAAAATAGGCAGCTGCATCTTCAGGCCACTGGTTAGCCTCGGCAAGCAGCATCCGGTTTGGGTAGTGCTCGTCCACATAGGAACGCAGTGATTTAAGATACTCGTAAGTCTGTGGAAGGTTTTCGCAATTGGTACCTTCAGCCTCATAGAGATAAGGCACAGCATCCAACCTGAGCCCGTCAACTCCCATGCCGAGCCAGAAATCAAGAACACCGAGAAGAGCCTTGTGAACTTCAGGATTTTCAAAATTAAGATCGGGCTGGTGATGGAAAAAACGATGCCAGAAATACTGCCCGGCTACGGGATCCCACGTCCAGTTGGAAGCCTCAAAATCCTGAAAAATAATACGGGTTTCAGAGTACTTGTTCGGATTATCGTTCCAGACATAGAAATTCCTCTCAGGCGATCCTGCCGGGGCTTTTCTAGCTCTTTGAAACCATGCATGCTGATCGGAAGTATGGTTCACCACAAGCTCGGTAATGACTTTCAGACCACGGCTGTGTGCTTCATCAAGAAACTCTTTAAAATCTTCCAGGGTACCGTAATCGGGATTAACAGTCATATAGTCAGCTATATCGTAACCATCATCGCGAAGCGGTGAAGGATAAAAGGGAAGAAGCCAGATTGCTGTAATACCAAGGCTTTCCAGATAACCAAGCTTCTGGCGCAATCCTTGAAAATCTCCAATACCGTCATTGTTGCTGTCAAAAAATGTCTTGACATGCGCCTCGTAAATAATTGCGTCCTTGTACCAGAGCTTTTCGGGTTGATACATGATATATGGTCAGTTAGGGATAAAGTGAATATTTGATTATAGTGATCCGGTTAAAAATAACTCCGTCAGGTGAGTGTTACCCTGAAGAGGTGAGCAGGCATGATCCCGGGATTTACTGCTACATAGTTCCATTCTCCATTCCAGTCATAGTTGATCCCGCTGAGCAGATCCTCAACCTTGAACGGGTAATCGTGTGGCATGTTGAAAATTTCGAGGGGAAATCTCAGCCACCCCCCCTGGGTGTTTGCGGAATCAAGGCTTACAACTGCTAGAATAATATTACTGCGATCATCAGAGCGCTTGACATATCCCATCAAATGGTCGTTCTCCTGACCCGGTGAAGCTTCAATGCGGACAAAGGTGATATCATTGGTCTGCTGCAGGGCTGTATTCTCTTTTCTGATCCTGTTGATACGCGCAATCTCTGAACGGATATTGCCCGGCCGGTCAAAATCCCACTGCTTGATTTCATACTTTTCGGAATTGAGATAGTCCTCCCGGCTTCCGGGTACCGGGAGATATTCGCAAAGTTCGTAAGCGGGTCCATACATACCGTAATTTGATGAAAGCGTTGCCGCAAGCACCAACCGGATAATAAACCTGCTTCGATCTCCCGTCTGGAACTCCTCATGAAGGATATCGGGGGTATTCGGCCAGAAGTTAGGCCGCATGTAATGTTTGAGTGGTGATGAGGTCAGTTCAAGCAGATATTCCTGGAGCTCATGCTTGGTATTGCGCCAGGTAAAATAGCTGTAGGACTGACTGTATCCTGCCTTGGCCAGTCTGGCCATTAATTTTGGTCTGGTGAACGCCTCAGCCAGAAAAACCGTCTCTGGATGCTCTTCCCTGATCGATTCTATAGCCCACTCCCAGAAAGGAAATGCCTTGGTATGGGGATTGTCAACTCGGAAAATCTTCACACCTTTATCAATCCAGAACAGGAAAATGCTTTTCAGTTCAATCCAGAGATTCTCCCAGTCGGAAGATTCAAAATCAATTGGCAGGATATCCTCGTATCGTTTTGGAGGATTTTCCGCAAACTGCACACTCCCGTCGGGACGCCATTTGAACCATTGCGGATGTTCCTTTACATAGGGATGATCCGGTGAACACTGAAAGGCAATATCGAGAGCCACAGATATACCATGTTCCTCCGCCTCTGCAACAAAGGATGTAAAATCCTTGATAGTGCCAAGTTCCGGGTGAACTGACTTATGCCCTCCATCCTTGTTGCCTATCGCCCAGCAGCTTCCCGGATCATCTGGTGCAGCAGTAAGTGCATTGTTCTTTCCCTTGCGCTTGGTGTAACCTATCGGATGAATTGGTGGCAAATAGACGACGTCAAACCCCATTCCTGCAATAAGAGGCAGTAGACGTGCACAATCGTTGAACGTCCCATGTTTACCGGGCAGAGTACTCCATGAACGCGGGAAAAACTCATACCAGGCACTGCATCCGGCCTTCTTCTGCTCCACGGTCAATCCAAGCACTTTTTCATAGACGGTAGCGTGTGCCTTATCAGGATTGCGTCCCATAAGCTCTTCGAGCTTTCCATCAAGTGCTGCCGCAACCGCCTCATTATTCTCCTCCGAACGCAGCAGAACAGAGCACATACTGAGCATTGCAGCATCATCGTTCCCTGCCCTTGCAGCTCCCTCGTTGACAAAAACTGCCCCGATCTGCAGATCAAGCGAAACATCCTGGCTTGCCTCGATCTTTTTCAGCAATCCCTTTTTCCATGTCTGAAAATGATCAACCCATGCCTCAATCGAATAATCGTAACTGCCTGGCACTCCAACGGTAAACGAACCTTGCCAACGGTCGTTGCCTTGCGATACCATCGGCGATCGCTGCCACTCAACTTTTCCGGCAGGTCGGAAACAGAGCTCAGCGAAAATAGTATCGGCACCGTCTACAAAAATATCGGCTTCAACAATGACGCGCTCACCCTCGACTGCTTTTGCAGGATACTTTCCTCCATCAAGTTCAGGAGTGACATTTTCTATAACAACACGTTGACGGCCATCAAACTGTTGATCGCTGTAATGTGGAACCGCCCGTCTGAATGTATGATTCATCTTAAGGATATCTCTAATTGGTACCCGGGTGATCCCGGTCATAATTCTGCCAGCACAAAACGAAGAGTAAACAGTTCCGGAAGGGCTTCCTGTTTTTTTAACAGAAAGCAAAATATGAAAACTCCATTACTTTTTTCTCAGATACTCTTCTAATTTCAAACGTCCCGATAAATCATAAACCTTGATACCCCTTTTGATATCCCCGGAAAAAAATTGTTCTTTGAAGGTGCTATACCGTTTTATTGTCAACAATCAGTAGAGATAACCATGTTTGAACCACAAAAAGAAAGACTGCAGGAGATTCATCGTCGCCTCGAACAGTTACGGGGGTATCTTTGACGTTGATCAACGCAAAGAAAAAATCGATGACCTTGAAAAAATTTCAGCTGATCCAACATTCTGGACCGACCAGAAAGAGGCCCACAAAGTTTTAAAAGAGCTGAACGAACATAAATCATGGACCGATGGGTACGAAAAAATAGCTGCTAAAGCAACCATCTGTCAGGATGAACTCGACATCGTCGCAGAACTCGAGGACGAATCCTTCACCGATGAGCTCACAACAGCCATTGCGTCAATCGAGCACGACATTGATGCCATAGAGTTTAAAAATATGCTCTCAGGTAAGGATGATGCCGGTAATGCCCTCATTACCATTCATGCAGGAGCAGGAGGTACCGAGGCACAGGACTGGGCGGAAATGCTCTATCGCATGTACATGAGATGGGCAGAACGCAAAGGCTTTAAAATCTATACCGACGATTACCAGGAAGGTGACGGAGCTGGAATAAAAACCGCCACTCTCGAAATCGAGGGCCCTTATGCCTACGGCTATCTGAAAGCAGAAAACGGGGTTCACCGTCTTGTTAGAGTCTCACCTTTCGACTCCAACGCCAGGCGTCACACCTCCTTTGCCAGCGTCTTCACCTATCCCGAAGCTCCTCCCGACGTTGAAATCGACGTCCGCAAGGAGGATCTCGAGCTCTCAACGTTCCGCAGCGGTGGCAAGGGCGGCCAGAATGTCAACAAAGTGGAGACTGCTGTCCGCATAAAGCATATCCCGACGGGAATTGTGGTTGGTTGCCAGGAAGAGCGATCTCAATTCCAGAACAGGGAACGCGCAATGAAAATGCTGATGGCACAGCTCTACCAGCGCCAGCGGGACGATGAGGAGGCAAAGAAGCGTGAAATCGAAGGCAAAAAGAAAAAAATTGAATGGGGAAGCCAGATCCGCAGTTATGTGCTTGATGACCGGAGAATCAAGGATCACCGCACCAATTACGAACGCTTCGATGTGGAAAACGTTCTTGACGGAGACCTTGACGAGTTCATGGAAAAATATCTCTCTGAATTCGGCGACTGATGTCCAGAACTCACAACACATCCATTCTCAAGTTCGGCATCATCACCGACATTCACTTCTCAACAACATCCGAACCTGCGGCAGCCATCAAAACTGCCGCAGACCTTCTGGGCTGGCTTGAAAACTGCAAAAAAAACAATGTTGATTTTCTGTTCCAGCTCGGCGACCTGATAAAAGGAAGTGATGAACATAACCAGGAAGAACTCCGGCAGGCAAGCTCTCTGCTCAACGAGTATCCTGGAACAATCCACCATGTCTTAGGGAACCATTGTCTTTCTCTACCCAGAAAGATACTGCTGGATACTCTGGGCATGAAAGCCCCATACTATTCATTCACTGCAAGCGGATTTCGCTTTATCGTGCTTGACGGCATGGATGTATCTATACATAACAAGCCTGAAACACCTGAAGACCGCCAAACCCTTGAATACTTCCTCGCACAGTCGGAAAAACACGACTATTGCGGAGCAGTGGGTACCCGGCAAAAAGCATGGCTGAAAAAGGAACTTGACATCGCAGAACACTCCGGCAAAAAGGTAATCGTCATCTGCCACTTCCCGCTGCTCCCCGAAACGACCGACCCAAAACACGGTCTGCTCTGGAACCATCAGGAGATAGTCGATATTCTTGCATCCTCAACCACCATAACGGCTTGCCTCAGCGGCCACTATCACTATGGCGCCTATAGGCTAAAGAATGGAATACACTTTGTAGTGCTGCCAGCCTTCATAAATCGAAGTGAACATCCTCGCTTCACCTTCGGCACAGTGGAACTTGAAAACAATCGAATGGTAATCCGAAATCAAGTAGATGAAGTTGTTTTCGATCTGCCTTTTAGACGGCTATAAACATTGGTCTCTTGATGTGATTCAATAGATGTCTCCCTTTAGCCAAAATGACACCCGATCACCATTGCCGCGCAGAGTGCCGGAATGTCCGAAACCATGCAGCTTAAAACAATTTATAATATCCTATCGAGCACTGCGACAATGCGGGCAGCTGCTGCGCCATCCCATTTTTCAGGAATTTTTGAGCGGTTGGATTCATGCTTGTGTTTGCCGGGCTGAAGAATATCGTTAACACGGCTTATGATATCTTCCTCATCGAGGCCGACAAGAACATTGGTGCCGATTTCTATTGTTACGGGACGCGAAGCCGACTCCATCATGGTGAGACAGGGCACGTTCATGACTGTGGCTTCCGACTGCAGCTCTTCAATATCGGTGAGGAGCATCACAGAATCTCTGAGCAGCATCAGCAGGCCGGCATGCGAAAGCGATTCGATAATTTTTACGTTCTCAATATCGCTGAATGCGGCATCCATGCCATTAAACTTTGGAATAAGAACAGTCGTCTTGCCGGAAATTTCCTTCAGAAGCCTTAAAATCATCTCAAGCGGTTCTTTACTGGAAAAATGTCCTTCAGGATTCAGAAGCACGAGTGCGTAAGTTTTTGGACGGAAACCATGAGCTCTGGACACTGGCAGTTGATTTGCCTGCTCCATTAATTTCACAAGGCTGTCAATTGCAAGGTTGCCGGCAAAAAAAACCTTTTCATCGGCCACACCCTCATTGATCAGGTTGTACTCTCCACTGTGTTCGCTGACAAAGTGATATTCAGCCATGGCATCAATGGCAATACGATTGATCTCTTCAGAATCCGAACGCTCATAGCTCCGAAGTCCCGCATCTACCACTGCGACAGTTACTCCGAGTTTTGCCGCTGTAAGTGCTGCTCCAAGTGCGGCATTATCACTGCCGCATACCATAACAAGATCAGGTTTTTCAATGACAAGAACTTTTTCAATACTTGTCATGACAGTGGCAAGATGCTCAACAGGAGAACCCTGCGGGAGAGAAATGACAAGAGAACTCCCGACTTCGCCAAGACCGAAGCATTCAGCAAGATCACTGCTGATCGGCTCGCTCCCTTCCGGGGCCACAAGAAGCGCAACCGGCTGATAGGCCTTATTTTTTTTCAATGCATCATTTAAAGGGGCAAGCAATAAATTGCCAGGCCTGCCGCCACCAACGAGGAGTAATTTTTTCACAGTAAAAACAAAGCTTTAGTACATTAGAACATTATTAACAGTCGATTCTTTCCGGGAGACCATCTATCCATTATCTTCAATGCGAAGAGCCATTTCAGTTACGTTACTGACCGCCACTATACTGTCACTTCAGATTATCATGCTCCCGGCTCTGAACCATAATACACTCCGGGCGGAAAAAAAGAAAATTATTCTCCAGCACGCAGATGTCATTGAAGGCGGCGAGACCGAAAACGGGTCATACCGTTCTGTCATCGGCAATGTTGTGTTGCTGCACGACAACTTAACGCTGAAATGTGATCGCGCGACTAATTATGAGCAGGAGAACAAAATCGTTCTCACAGGAAACGTCTTCATGACCGATAACACTGTTGAAATCTATGGTGAAAAGGGCGTCTACTACTCAGACCGCCAAATAGGAGAATTAAATGGCAACGTCCGGGGAAGAATGCTTGACAATTCCCTTGTCGCTAAATCGAAAAAAGCAGTAGTTAATAAGATAACAAGCCAGATATGGCTCTATGATGAAGCCATTGCATGGCATGACCGGCAACAGATCAGTGGTGATATTATACTTCTGCATCTCAAAGAGATCGGCAGCGGCGGAAAACGCAAGAGCATCGATGAAATACAGGTCCACGGCAATGCTTTTTTTGCAGCACAGGACACACTCTCCCTATCGCCTGTTGTGTATGACCAGTTCTGTGGAAAGAAAATGATGATCCTGCTCAACGACAACTCAAAAATAACAGGAATTACAATGACCACTCAGGCCGAATCACTCTATCACCTCTATAACAATGAACGAAAACCATCAGGTATAAACTATTCCAGTGGAGACATGATAAGGATGTTCTTCATCGGAGGTATTCTGAAGCGCGTGAAGGTAACAGGAAATGTCGAAGGGAAACAGTACCCCGAAAGTTTCCGTGGAGACAAAAAGATTAATCTTTCAAAGTTTGAATGGAGAGAAAAGGAAAACCCGTTTAAACAGCAGAAAAGCCTCCCCTGATCGGGAGGCTTTTCACTGCAAAAAATTAAAAACAAAACCGTCGCAGGGTCTTACTTGGCTAAAGGACAGGCTCCACCTGAACACGCTCCAGTTGAACATGGTGCCGCAGTTGCCGGGCTTGACTCTTTTTTGCTTGGGTTATAGTCTGTTTTATAAAATCCGGATCCCTTCAACACAAATCCCCCTTCAGCACTGATAACACGCTCAAAGGTCTCCTTTTCACATTTCGGACATTGTGTCAAGGATTTATCGGACATTTTCTGGACAATCTCAAGTTCATTCCCGCAGTTTTTACAGCGATACTGATAGGTCGGCATATCTATTTTTCTCCTTGATTAATCTCTTTCTGACTGTTATTGTTCATCGTCAGTACATTCTTTAAAAAGTCCATAAACCTTACTCAGGCAGTGTTAACGTATATAATTATATTTCCTAAAATAAAAAAGCTGAAGCCGTGATCGTCAAAACCCGGGCTGTCATATTGCGAGAAATCAAATACCGCGACCAGTCAAAGATCTGCTCGGTCTACACCCGCGAATTCGGCAAAATTTCAGTGATCATTAAAGGTGCCCGTAATCCAAAAAACAAACTCTCAGGATTGTTCAGTGCGGGTAATGTTGTCGATCTCGTGCTCTATAAAAAAAACAGCAGTGATATTCAACTTGTCAGTGATGGTAACCTTATTTTAAGCCCAATGGTTCCCGCTCCTGACCTCGACCGATTCGCTATCCTTTACCGGATCATCGACCTGGTGCGGCATACAGCCGAACGTGATGAAAAAAACCTTTCACTCTTCACCCTGCTTGCAGGAACCCTTGAAGAGCTTTACCATGAAGGCATCAACTTTCAGCAACTCTACACATGGTTCCTTCTGCGGTTTATTTCCCTGTTGGGCTTTCAGCCATCCCTTCGTTTCTGCGTCTTCAGCGGCAGGGAACTCATGCCGGCAATTGAGTCAACGAACCTGAAAGAACTTTATTTTGTCATGAATCCTGGAGGGCTCGCACTTCCCGGAGCGGCAGGAGAAAGCCTTGCTAAAAAGTATCTCATCCCGGTAAGACTCGCCCTTCTGTTAATCGCCCTCGCATCAAAGCGCCTTCCTTCCGGTGACTCAATCAAGGCTGATCCAGATGACATTGAAAGACTCTGGAATTTGCTACAGGAGTATTGTGCACTGCATCTGGAACATGCCCGACCAGGCAAAAACCTTGCAATCGTCTCACAAATCCTCTTGAAATAGGTTCGACGTCGGTTTTTGTGGTTTTATATCTTCGGGAGTATTTCTATCTTGACCAATCATTTTATTACTCTTATAACGTCTTGTTCAATCCTAAACAGCATTGTCCGACATGCCTCAACTAACCAGATCAGCAGAACTCTTTGAAAAAGCAAAGAAGTTTATTCCCGGTGGTGTGAACTCTCCGGTACGGGCATTTAAATCCGTTGGTGGAAATCCAATTTACATGGCTAAAGGATCGGGTGCATACATGACCGATGTTGATGGCAACACCTATCTTGACTATGTCGGCTCATGGGGGCCGTTCATTCTCGGCAGCATGCATCCAAGAATCACAGCCGCGCTTGAATATACCCTGAAAAATATCGGCACCAGCTTTGGCACCCCGATCGAAATGGAAATTGAAATTGCCGAACTTCTCTGTAAAATCGTTCCATCGCTCGAAATGGTCCGAATGGTCAACAGCGGAACTGAAGCAACCATGTCTGCTGTTCGTCTCGCAAGAGGATACACCGGCCGCGATAAAATTATCAAATTCGAAGGCTGCTACCACGGCCATGGCGACAGCTTCCTGATCAAGGCTGGTTCAGGTGCACTGACACTCGGCGCCCCCGACAGTCCCGGCGTCACCAAAGGCACCGCAATGGATACGCTCAATGCAAAATACAACGATATCGAATCCGTAAAACTCCTTGTCAATGAAAACAAGGATAAGGTTGCGGCAATCATCATCGAACCGGTCGCAGGCAATACCGGCGTTATCCCCCCACAACCAGGGTTCCTTGCCGCACTCCGAGAACTTTGCAACCAGGAAGGCATTGTCCTGATATTTGATGAAGTGATGTGCGGTTTCCGTGTCGCTCTCGGCGGAGCCCAGAGCCTCTACGGCGTCACACCTGACTTGACCACAATGGGTAAGATTATCGGCGGTGGGCTTCCTGTTGGAGCCTTCGGTGGTAAACGCGAAATCATGGAAAGAGTTGCACCGCTTGGAGATGTTTACCAGGCAGGAACCCTTTCAGGCAATCCTCTTGCGCTGACCGCTGGCCTTGAGACCCTTAAAATCCTTATTGAAGAGAATCCTTATCCGGAACTCGAAAGAAAATCTGCAATTCTTGAAGCGGGCTTCAGTAACAACTTGAAAAAACTCGGGCTGAACTACGTGCAGAACCGTGTTGGCTCAATGTCCTGCCTCTTCTTTACGGAAACACCGGTCATCAACTTCGACACGGCAATCACTGCGGACGTAAAAAAACACGGTAAATACTTCCATTCTATGCTCGATCAGGGAATCTATCTTGCTCCATCGCAGTTTGAAGCAATGTTCACCAGTTTCGTACACACAGATGCTGATCTGGAAAAAACCATCAAGGCAAACTATAACGCCCTTGTTGCATCCGGCAAGTAACGTTCTTATGCCACTGCCTTATGCCACTGCATATTAAAAGGGAAGCCGTAAGGCTTCCCTTTTTGTTTCATCTCATGTAGGGGCGACCCTCGTGGTCGCCCTCCGCTTCATGTGCAATTCTGTGCTATTCAATAATCCCTGAACGCACATTCTCCCTCGTAATCATAACACGTTCTGCCGAATCCCTCACCATCCGCTCAAGCATCGGCAGAAAGCTGTCAATATTCTCCGTAGTGTCCACAAGCTCAACAATCATGGGAAGGTTAAGGCCGAACTCCACGATTTTAGCGGTATTGATATGCAGGTCATGGCCGTAGGAAAGCACACCCTTCATTACTGTCGCACCCGCCATACCGAGTTGCCGGGCTTCACGGACTATCTCCTCATAGAGGGGGCGATGACCGAAGCGTACATGTTCACCGACAAAGATCCGAAGCGATTCTAAATTTTTCAGTTCCATAATGCCCCCCTTATGTCCAGAGTTTTGCAAAAAGAGTTCCTGAATAAAGAGCAATCAGCCCACCCGCGATACTGCCGACAATATAAATGCTGAAATAAAAGAGCTGGCCATCTTTCATGAGTGCGGTAGACTCAAACATATAAGCGGAAAAGGTGGTAAATCCCCCGCAAATACCAGTTACAAGAAAAAGTCTTGCTTCAGGAGATACCAGTGTAGTCGAAACTGCCAGCTCGCTCAGAAGACCAATCAGAAAACTGCCGAAAATATTTACAGCAAAGGTTGCAAAAGGAAACCCCGGAAGAAGCGGAGAGAAGAGAAGAGTAACCAGATAGCGCGCCATGGAGCCAAGAAAACCCCCTGTACCGACCAGCAGCAACGCCCCTGCATGTTTCATAAACGGTACCTCCCAGGCACTGCTTCAGTGAGCAGGGATCTATCGATCATGCCCGCCTTGTCCTTCTTCTATCCGCTTGTGAGCACAGCACATCTCATCGAGAATACCAAGCAGCGTATTGAAAATACCTACACAGACAATTGTCGGCGCCCATAGCCCTATAAAAATGGCAATCAGTTCATGGTTTACCCCTGTACCAAAAATAAAGACGTAAATGGAGAGCAGTATCGAAAGAGATGATCCTATAAAATAATAATGCGGCTTCATACCCTGAGTTTGATTAAGTGAGCCATACCTTTTCAAAATGTAATAATAAGGTCATGAAAAAACCAGTTCAACAACGCTTTATCTCACAGGCGGCACCTTCTTACTCAATATCGATATGCACCTCGTTGCGACGCAAAAAAGGAATAGTCCAGGGAGGGTCGTAGCTTGCAGCACGTGGACCGGAGAGCACCCTGTTCCCCTTCTTCTCAATCCATATGGTCAGCTTATCCGCATAATTACGGAGGTTATTTTCAGAATGCAGCCCCGAATAACGGATCACACCAACCTTCTTTCCTTGCACGAGCCGCAGTTTCACTTCCGGATCAAGCGGAATGGGAAGCAATTCAAGTGTCGACCCTTCGGGCATAACAAACGACATCACCCAGGCATTGCCTTTTTTTTCCTGTATCACCGGTGCGGTCATTGATATTTTTTCACTGACAGGCTCCTGCATTACCGGAGCAGTCATTGCAATTTTCTGTTTTGCCCGGTTCTTGCCGAAAATATATCCGGCAAGGCGACTGAAAGCTGCACCACTTGTTTGACCGTATGACCCTTCCACAACCGTTTCGGCAACTATCAACTCTCCATATTGCCTGATTTCAAAATCCCCCTCCTCTGCAATAACCTTGTAAGGTGGCTCATTTGCCGTACGCTTTCCCAGCACCGAACAGCCTGCAAGCATCAGACTTGTCATCAGTAATACCGACCATGCACCCATAATCTCCTCCCTCAATCATCATGATTATAAAAAACACTCATACAATGGAAACAATCATATCTGAGAAAAGGTTTTTCATGGCTCATGACCCTCAAAAATTGAATTTGTCATAAATCGGCTTTAATTTATAGAAACATAACATTGGCCTGACCGCATCAGAACTGTTCACGACCATTGAATCCAGAAGGGAGAGTGCCATAAGCTTAACTCTAAAAAAACGAGTCATTGCGATCGACTATGGAACAAAACGCATAGGATTGGCTCAAAGCGATCCTCTTGGACTCTTTGCCCAGCCGGTAGGCACCTTTGACCGTGAAGGATTGTTCAAGACTCTTGAGGCTATGCTTGGGAAAAGTGATGTTGAAAAAATCATTGTCGGCTACCCGCTCAGCAATACAGGCGAAAAAAATGCCATGACCGGTGTGCTTGACCGCTTTATTGAGGAGCTTGGTGAGGCGTTCCCCCTGATAATGGTTGAAACCGTCAATGAACATTACTCATCGAGGGATGCACAGCGAATCCTGGTTGCATCGGGGACCTCCAGAAAAGTGCGGCAGCAAAAAGGACGGCTCGACAGTGCGGCAGCATGCGTCATCCTGAGCGATTACCTTGAAACCCGTCATTAATAAGGAAAAGAAAAGCTCTTAGCCCTCCCTGTCACGCCATGACTTTTTCCTTTAGCTTTTCGGCACTGCTTCTTTATCTTTAGGTTCATTGATTGTAACATCCTCGCTTAAAATTTTCAGCCCATATTTTTCATGAGTACATCTGCAATGCTTGACGTTTTTAAAACAACCGGGGCTCTGCTCGAGGGTCATTTCAAGCTGACGTCCGGACGCCACAGCAATACCTACTTTCAGTGCGCAAAAGTGCTGCAGTATCCGGAACACCTCACAGCTGTATGCAGCGAAATTGCCAGACATTTTGCCGACAGGAATGTTGAAACCGTCATCTCTCCGGCTATCGGCGGGATAGTGGTCGGAACGGAAGTAGGACGCCAGCTCGGGGTAAAAACAATTTTTGCTGAACGCAAGGACGGAGTCATGACGATCCGCAGAGGATTCAGCCTGGAACCCGACGAACGGGTGCTTGTCATCGAGGATGTCATAACTACAGGGGGCTCGGTTGCTGAGGTTATTGAACTCATCAAACATTCCGGAGCCTCGCTTGTCGGTGTTGGTTCGGTTGTTGACCGCAGCAACGGACGCGTCAGACTTGCTGATGACCATTTTTCAGTCCTTTCAATGGAAGTGATAAGTTATACTCCCGAAGAGTGCCCTCTCTGTAAAGAGGGTTTGACTATTGATGCCCCGGGAAGCCGGGCAAACAAGCAAAGTTGAACTGCATGACTGAACATCCACCAATCAGAAGCATTTCGTTTATTGGTCTCGGTTTGATCGGTATGTCAATGTTGAGAGCAATAAAGTGCTCTCCGCTTGCCATAGAAAACAATATTCTGTTACAGGGGTTTGACCCTAATTTTACCGATGGCGACCGACAGAGAGTCTCTGAGCTTGGTCTTGAACGATTTGTCAATGACAAAATACAACTTTACAGCGCCGACCTGATTATTCTTTCAGCCCCTGTGGAGGTTAATATTGCCCTGCTCGAAGAAATAAAACTGCTTGCACCAACAACAACGCTTATCAGCGATGTATCAAGCACGAAGTCACTTATTGCCCGAAAAGCCTGGGAGCTTGACCTTCCCTTCATAGGCATGCACCCCATGGCTGGCAAAGAGCAGCAGGGATACCATGAAAGCCATGAGGAACTTCTGCAGGGCCGACGCATTATACTTTGTGACGACAAAAACCTGCTTTCAGGCAAAAAAGGAACATTTCTCACCGATCTGCTTCACTCTGCAGGGTGCACAACGCTTTGTATGACGCCTGATGAACATGACCGCATCATAGCAAAAGTAAGTCATCTGCCCCAGTTGCTTTCAACACTTCTGATGGCCTACTGCGGAGAGTCGATCAGCAAATCAGGGCCGGGTTTTGCCACGTTTACAAGACTTGCAGGAAGTTCATGGCAGATATGGAGGGATATCATCGCAACAAACAGTGATAACATAGCAGATGAACTCGGGTATTTTTCTAACGAGCTTGCCCAACTGTCACAGGAGGTCCGTCATGGTGACCTTGAGCGGCTTGAATCACGTTTCAGTGATGCCAACCGCCTTTATCAAACTCTTAAAGAGATGAACCAGCAATGAAATTCGCTATTGTAGTCAATGTTTCAAGAGAAACAGCGCTGGATCTTGCCCGAAAGCTTGGCTTCTGGTTTAAGGAGAGGAGTATTGAGTATATTTTTGAAACCCAATCCGCAGAAAAACTGCAGATAGAAAAATCTCTTCCCATTGAGGAACTCAGCAAGCACTGTGACGCTTTTGTCTCGCTTGGCGGAGATGGAACACTGCTCTTCACGTCGCACTATGCCGTCACGAAGCCGATTATAGGCGTCAATGTAGGCTACCTCGGCTTTTTAACTGAGTTTACCCAGGATGAAATGTTTGGAGCTATCGAAAAGGTCCTTAACGGCACTTACTCCATTCATAATCGATTGCAGCTTGAAGCATCACTCCCGGTTAACAACGAGATGCTGCATTTCAAAGCACTGAATGATGTTGTCATTGAAAAAGGAACCTATCCGCGTATTCCGACATTTGTCATAAAGCTGGATGGTGAACTGCTCAGTTCGTACCGCGCTGATGGTATTATTATTGCAACTTCCACAGGCTCAACAGCGTACTCAATGTCTGCCGGAGGCCCTATCATCGCGCCGAAATCAAGCGTTTTTGTGATAACCCCGATATGTCCGCACATGCTGACCGTCCGACCTATCGTTATCAGCGACGACAAAGTTATCGAAGTCTCTGTCGATGCCCCTGATGGGGAGTTTCCTCTCAACTGCGATGGTCATTTCGGCAAATTTCTTGCCCCTCAGGAGGTCGTCATTGTGAAAAAATCTGCCGAGGTGATCAATCTTGTCGCAAATGAAAACCGCAATTATTGCGAAATCCTGCGGACAAAACTGCTCTGGGGCCGCGAGCATAATTTCGGTCTTTAAACAGCCGATATCTTTTCGAACGAATCAGGCTGGACATCTTCATGAGTAACAGTATCTCTTCCGACGCACTGCACAAGCTGCTTGGCATTCCTCTTGATACGCCACTGAGCATCGACGAAATGTGTAAACGTCTCAAACCGGTCATCTACCCGGCACCCGTTCTATCAAGGCGACTGGAGCAGTTTTGCCATGCCCTCGTCACGGCCATGAAGTCGCTCGGCATAACTGTTCTTTCAGGAGAAGAAGCCTCTGGAAATGATGGACGATTTGCTCCGGGAACCGTTATCTTCGCTCCTGGTAATTTCCCTGACAGCCTGCTTGCCATCAACCGCGTTGCAACACTCTACAACAATATTATTGTCGGTATTTACGACGAACCTGCGCCGATCACCACCGAAGCTCTTCCTCAGCTGCGTCTTGACTCAATTGTCGGCAGGCTCGCCCGCGACATGGTCCATATCCTTATATTTGTTACCGACCACTCATGGACAATCTGCACCATGAATGGCGGAGTTGTAACCTTCAACACCCCTTCTCCTTCGATAGAGGATGTCAGATGCACACTGGTGCCGAAACTCACTGCACAGGTTGTCCCTCCAAGACCTGAAGATCTTGATATAGAACACGGGCAGTTGCAGACCGGGACCCCGGAGTTTGAAGCTGTTGCCAGCGATTTTCTGCAATGCAGCGCACTATGGAGCAGCAACTCCTGCCTCTTGACACATACATCAACAGCTGGACTTGAATACCGCAGTAACTTTTATAAACGGATTGTAGCCCGGTATCTCGACCAGCGAAGCGGCATGAGCTACGGATTCTTTGCCCGCCAGCTTCCGGTTGCCGTGCAACCCGCTTTCTATTCTGGACGTGCGGACACAATGACGCACAACAATAAACGGCCAACATGTCTGGTTGAGATCAGAATGCAGGAACGCACCCTTCTCGTAAACGTGCCAAAGGTCAGCGTCATCACGACCCGATCGGGATGCAGAAAAAATAACCTTGATCCGAAAAAAGATCTCGTGGAGATAGGGCTCATTCAAGGTCCGGATCAAGGGCGGATCTATCTTAAAACTCCTGAAGGATTTTCATCGGACAATGTTGCCAAACCATCTTTCGACACACTGACCATTCTGGCGCATGCCCTGGGCAATGCCTTAACGGCGAGTATCCTGATGACATTGAGGCCGGAAGAACGATTCCCGTCCCATCTTGCCCGGTTCGGGGCTTCCATAACCCACTGGCATGATTATCCGCAAAGCGAACTGTTACCAGAGGGTTATTTTATTCACGGAAAGCAGAATCCCCCGGTCTCCTGTTCAACACCGCAATCAGCAGCATACAGTCTTCGTGGCAAAATAGAGGCGCTTGAAAAAGCGCTCGCGAATGGAACTGAATACAGGGGGGATGTACATATTGAACCGAACCATGGTACAAATATAGTCGGTATGCTCACTCTGACAGAAACAGCAGAACTCCTGAACCCTCTCCTTCACCCGGAGTTCATTCCGGAAAAACATTAAAATCCAGGGAAATCCCGCTATTTATTCCTCAGTGTCAGGACGCTCTATGTATGGCCATTTTTCCTGGTGAGTAAGAATCATCTCGACAATTTCCCTCACACACCCTTTTCCACCTTCATACCCCGCGATATAACCAACTCGGTTTCTCAGATAATCAGCCCCGTCAATAGGAGTAACAGGCAGGCCTGCTTTTTCAAGAACAGCAATATCACCTATATCGTCGCCAATATAGGCACATTCGTTGTCAGAAAGATCATGAAGCTGCCGGAAGGCTTCATAGGCATCAATCAGATTGCCCTTGCAAAGGTAGAGATCCTCCACACCAAGCTCTTCCAGCAGGGGACGGTAGGCTTCCGTATCCCTGTCCGAAACAACAGCTATAAGCAGTCCCTGTTTCTTCGCTTCCCGTATGGCAACAGCATCCCTGACAGAGAGTGAAGAAATTTCACCCCCTGTACTGTCAAACGTAATCCTGCCGCCATTCAGCACACCGTCAACCGGAAAAATAAGCGCCCTGACTGCTTTGAGCGCATGTTCTATCCTCGAAGAGGGATCGGCCTGCGAAGGCTGCATTCCAAAATATTGAAAACCGGCCAAAAGAGTAGAGATTTAGAGTGAATGAAGAGAGTGCACGCACCGGTACAGGTGGAGCAGTTGTTTGACAATTATGCTGAAATCACCGAGTGCCACTTGAGTAGCAGCATCCGAAAGGGCTTTTGATGGATCAGGATGGATCTCAAAAAACAAACCATTCACACCGACCGCAACAGCCGCTCTGGCAAGAGGCATCACATACTGTCGCTCACCGCCGGAGATACCCTGACCTGCACTGGGAAGCTGAAGACTGTGGGTGGCATCATAGATTACGGGATATCCTGACTCCGCCATTTTAGCAAGTCCCCTGAAATCCACAACAAGATTGTGATAACCGAAGCTTGTTCCCCTTTCGGTCAGCATGACTCGAGTGTTACCTGTCGCTGCAACCTTGGCGGCTGCGAGCACCATATCTTCAGGAGCCATAAACTGACCTTTCTTGATATTGACGGCAAGACCGCTCTCGCCGGCGGCGACCAGAAGCTCCGTCTGACGACAGAGAAACGCAGGTATCTGCAAAACATCAACATAACGGGCAGCAAGAGTAACATCCTTTGTTTCATGAACATCGGTAATCACCGGCATACCATAGGTCTGGCGAATCTCGTCAAGCACTTCAAGTGCCTCGATATCCCCGATACCGGTGAATGAGGATGCTGAAGATCGGTTAGCTTTGCGATAGGAACCCTTGAAAATAAAATGAACCCCTTCGCTCCTGCTTATGCACTGAAGCTCTTCAGCCGTTTCTATGGCCATAGCGCGATTTTCTATCAAGCATGGCCCGGCAATGAAAAGCGGGCTGTTGTCATCAGGAACTGAGAGAGAACCGATTGAGAACTTTTGCACGTTGTTATCTGTTACACTTTTATGGTCTAAAGTATTTGTCGATGATGACTTTTAAGTTTATAAGCTTTAAATTTACAACAAAATTTCTTATTCACAGTCCGGAATATAACCCAACAAAAGCATGAGTACCGCTGACACACAACATCGGTTGGACGAGATAGAAAAACAGCTCGCAAATCTTGTCGAAGAACAGACCGTCATCAAGGCCAAGTGGGAGAGCGAGAAGGAAATTATTCAATCTTCAAGGAGCTTGAAATCACAGATTGAGCAACTCCGGGTTCAGGCTGAAGAGTTTGAACGTCAGGGTGACTATGGCAAGGTAGCTGAGATCCGCTATGGAAAAACTGTGGCGATTGAACGTGAACTTGAAGAGAACCGCCTGAAAATCGAGGAGAAAAAAGCATCGGGTGATTTGATCATGAAAGAAGAGATCGATGCCGAGGATATCGCCGATATCGTCTCTAAATGGACGGGCATTCCTCTCAGCAAGATGCTTCAGTCGGAGCGTCAGAAGCTCCTGCTGATCGAGGATGAACTGCATAAAAGGGTGATCGGCCAGAAAGAGGCTGTTACCGCTGTCAGTGAAGCGGTCAAACGCTCACGGGCGGGTATGGGCGACGAAAAACGCCCGATCGGCTCTTTTATTTTCCTTGGGCCGACCGGCGTTGGAAAAACCGAACTGGCCCGAACGCTTGCTGACTACCTTTTTGATGACGAAGATGCCATGATCCGCATCGACATGAGCGAATATATGGAAGCACATACGGTCAGCCGTCTGGTTGGTGCTCCTCCAGGCTATGTTGGCTATGAAGAGGGTGGACAGCTTACTGAAGCGGTAAGGCGCAAACCTTTTTCAGTTGTCTTGCTCGATGAAATTGAAAAAGCTCACCCCGATGTTTTCAACATTCTCCTGCAGATCCTTGATGACGGTCGCCTGACCGACAGTAAAGGGCGTACGGTGAACTTCAAAAACACCATCATCATTATGACCAGCAACATTGGAGCCCAGCTGATTCAGTCTGAAATGGCAAACATGGATGGAATGAAACTGGATAATGTGCTCTCGGGACTTCAGGAAAAACTTTTCCAGCTGCTCAAGCAGCATGTTCGGCCTGAGTTCCTCAACAGGATTGACGAAGTCATTCTCTTTACGCCCCTTACAAGAGAAGACCTTAAAAAAATTGTACTTATCCAGTTCGACCATATCAAGGCTACGGCCATGCGTCAGCGTATCAGCCTTACAATTTCTGCCCCTGCTATTACTTGGCTTTCCGATGCCGGTTTTGATCCAGCCTTCGGAGCGAGACCGCTTAAACGGGTAATGCAGCGCAAAATCACAAACAAAATTTCTGAGCTCATTCTATCCGGAGTGGTGAAGGAAGGGGAGTCCATCACCATCGATATGGCTGGTGGGGAACTCACTGTAGTCAAGAGTGCTGCATAGGCCTTTTCTTGTACGTATAGTTTAATCGAGGCTCCGCCCTTACCCCAGGCAGAGGAGCCTCGATTGATGCAGGAACAACCTTGACCCTTTATCCGTAACGTTTGCAAGCATGAAAAAGATTTTACTGCCCACCGTGGCATTGCTGTTCTTCTTCATTTTCTCCCTCCCCGCTTTTGCTGCACAACAGCCTGACAGCCTTTCCATAAAAATCGGCCAGATGCTGATGATCGGCTTCAGAGGAATGAGCGTTGACATCGCTCCGGAAATTACTGCCGACATCACACAGCGCCGTGTCGGAGGAATTGTTCTGTTTGACTATGACGTACCGGCCCGCTCCCCTTCAAGAAACATCGCTTCTCCGCAACAGCTTTCCACTCTCACACTTGAATTACAGAAACTGTCGAACATTCCGCTGTTGATAGCCATAGACCAGGAAGGAGGAAAGGTTAACCGGCTCAAACAATCCAGAGGATTTCCAGCAAGCGTTTCCGCAGAGTTTCTTGGCAGACTCAATAATCCCGACAGCACATCGGCTGCGGCCGCCGAGACCGCCCGAACGCTTCAAGCCATGCATATTTCAATGAATCTTGCGCCGGTCGCCGATCTCAATACCAATCCCGACAATCCGGTTATCGGCAAACTCGGAAGAAGCTTTTCGTCTGATCCAGCCACGGTGATCAGCAACCTGAAACTGACTGTCAGTGCGTACCATAACGAAGGGATTATTGCCACCCTGAAACATTTCCCCGGACACGGCAGTTCAACTACCGATACCCACCGTGATTTTACTGATATAACAGCAAGCTGGTCAGAACAGGAGCTGGAGCCTTACCGAGTCCTTATTGCTGCGGGTTACAAGGACGCCGTAATGACCGCGCATGTCTTCAATGGAAAACTTGACACTCTCTACCCGGCAACACTTTCAAAAACAACACTCACTGATCTGTTGCGCAACAAACTCGGATTTAAAGGTGTCATCGTAAGCGATGACATGCAGATGAAGGCCATTGCAGACCATTACGGTCTCGGAACCGCTATCCGTCTTGCCATTGAGGCAGGAGTCGATATACTTCTTTTTGGAAATAACACCTCCTACGACCCGGCCATTGCATCAAAGGCAACGAAAATAATCAATTCACTGATTCAACAGAAAATCATTACACTTGAACGAATCGACCAGTCATATCAAAGAATTATGAAACTTAAAAAACGTTATCTCTCCGAAAACTGATGAAAACCCTCTACCTGGTCCGTCACGCTAAATCAGACTGGGGAAATGCCCATACGGGAGATTTCCAGAGGACGCTGAATGAACGTGGCACAAAAGCAACCCCTTACATGGCAGCCCTGCTGAAACAAAAGACTGTAATCCCTGAACTGGTTATTACAAGCCCCGCAAACAGGGCACTCACCACAGCAGAGTCCTTTTGCGAAATCCTTGGCTACCCAAAAGAGCAGATACAGCAGCGGATTGAAATATACGAGGGGGGGACCAGCCAGCTTCTGAAGATCGTTCAACAGATCAACGAATGCTGCAAAACCGCAATGCTCTTCGGACACAACCCGACAATGACAGATTTTTCAAACCTGCTTACCGGACACCACAACGACAGTCTCGTAACATGTGGAGTTGTCCGGATTGATTTAAGAATTAAATCGTGGAAAGATGCCGCTCCTGATACAGGAAACCTCGTCTGGTACGAATTTCCTAAAAAACACCATTAAGCGCTTAGTACCGCTCCTGTTTCGGATCGCGTGTCATCAGATCTAAAATGGCCTGCTGGACAGGTTTTCCAGCAAAAAGCATCTCATAGACAGCCTGTGTAATTGGCATTTCCACTCCAATAGCCCTGCTCAGTTCAAAAACTGCTTTTGAACTGAGAACACCTTCAGCCACCATGTTCATCTGGCTGATAACATCGTCAAGTGAACGGCCCCTGCCGATCTCTTCGCCAACATAACGATTCCTGCTGTGACGGCTTAAACAGGTTACTACAAGGTCACCGATACCTGAAAGGCCTGAAATAGTCACAGGGTCACCGCCAAGTTTTAAACAGAGTCTTGAAATTTCTGCCATTCCCCGGGTAATAATGGCTGCCTTGGCATTATCACCAAATCCTATGCCATCAGAGATCCCTGCAGCAATGGCAATGATGTTCTTTACCGAACCGGCTATTTCAACACCGATGATATCGGTATTGACGTAAACGCGGAACATCCTGGTGTGGAATATCTCCTGAACTTTTTCGGCAGTCTGAAGTGATTGAGAAGAAGCGACAACCGTTGTAGGCTGCTCTTTTGAAACCTCTTCGGCATGACTTGGACCGTACAAGGCTGCAACCTGAGAAGCATGCAGACCGGGGAGCACTTCAAGCAGCACTTCCGACATACGCTTTCCTGTGCCGATCTCTATCCCCTTGGCAACATTGACCAGTATTTTTCCATTCAAAGGGATATCACTGAACCCAAGCGCGGTCTCACGCAGTGCCTGGGAAGGTACCGCTGTGACAATCATCTGCGACCAGTCAACAAGAGTATGCAAATCAGCCACAACCTGCATAGTGTCAGGAAAACTGATCCCCTTGAGATAACGACTGTTTTCGCGTTCAGCTTCAAGCTGTGCTGCAAATTCCGGCCTGTGAGCCCATAAGCGCACCTGATAACCCTTTCTGGCAAGAAGAACTGCAAGCGTGGTTCCCCAGCTTCCAGCACCAAGTACAGCTATATTCATCAACTGTCAGGTCATCAAGAATGCTTACCGAACGTCACACGGCTTTCGGTTCCGGAAAGCAGTCTTCTGATATTGGCCCGGTGAGTGTAGAAAATGGCCAGTGCAACAACAAGCCCGAAAATCATGAGATGATAGTCAAGACTGTCATGAAAAAAGACAGGGGAGCCAAAAAGCTTTATGTAATAATCAAGACCGCTGCCAAGCTCGAAAAAATACTTGCGAATGGCAATAATCAGAGGGAAGGCAACTGCAGCTAGCATGGAAGCCACAGAAACATGACGGGACATGTATACCGTAAGCAGAAAAATACCCACAACCATCAACATACTTACCGGAGCGATCCCGATCAGCATACCGGCAGCCGTACTGACTCCCTTTCCTCCTTTGAAACCGGCAAAAAGAGTAAAGACATGACCGATTACAGCGCTCATTCCGGCAAGAAGCCTCAAGGCAACCTCATTCATATCAGGAAAAGCCCCGATCGGGTGGTTTTTGAAAAAAGCAACTACAGCTACAGCCGCAATAACGCCCTTGAAAATATCAATAAGCGTTACAAGCAGGCCCGGCTTCCAGCCAAGTACCCTGAACGCATTGGTACCGCCCGCATTCCCGCTGCCGAAGTTCCGGATATCAATCCCTTTGAGCATTCTCCCCGCCATCAGGCTGGTAGGAACTGAACCGATGATGTAACTCACCGCTAAAATGGCCAGTAAAGTCAGCATAAACCGTTCTGATTATTACTTTATTTCAAAAAAAAAGAAATGAGTATCAAATTTCGTTTACCTGCCCTATAATGTAAGCATTTTCCTGCTGTGATTTCAAACTGGACATAACTCTGTTAACTGCATTTTTTTCAACAATCATCACAAGTCCGATGCCGAGGTTGAACGTCCTGCGCATGTCATCTTCAGGTACCTGACCTTCTCTGCGGATAATGTCAAAAATCACCGGCTCAGGCCAAGCCTTCCAGTCCACTTCAAGCCTCAATCCTTCAGGTATGATGCGCATGGTATTGCCCATCAGGCCGCCACCGGTAATGTGCGAAAGGCCTCTGATATCTGCCGAACCAAAGAATGGCTCAATCAGGGAAAGATAAGAGCGATGGACTTTCAGGAGCTCTTCACCAACCGATCCCTCAAGGCCTGAAAAATTCTGGTGCATCCTGCCATCAAATACTTTCCTTGCCAGCGAATATCCGTTAGTGTGGAGACCTGTCGAAGGAAGCCCGATAAGTACATCATCCGCCCTGATTGATGACCCATTGATGATTTTATCATGATCGACAACTCCGACAATAGAACCTGCAAGATCGAAATCCTTTTCATGATACAGGCCCGGCATCTCCGCCGTCTCACCACCGATAAGTGCACACCCGTTTTCCTGACAGGCTTTCACCATACCGGTAACTACTGCTGCGGCATTTGCAGGTGTAAGCTTTCCGCAGGCATAGTAATCGAGAAAAAAGAGCGGTTTTGCACCGCAGACAAGAATATCATTCGTGCAATGATTGACAAGACACGAGCCTACGGTGTCATAGATACCGAGCTCAATGGCAATCTTGAGTTTTGTACCCACACCGTCAATGCTGCTGACCAGCACCGGCTTTTTATACTGTAAAAAGTCAGGCTGAAAAAATCCTCCAAAAGCCCCGATATCAGTAATGACCCCTGGCGTAAATGTTTTGCGAACCTGAGGTTTGATCATGCGGACAAACTCTTCACCCGCACCGATATCAACTCCGGCTTTTTTATAATCCATGTGTTCGGCACCTCTTGCTGTTTATATTTTAAACTCTTTATATATTTACCGGCTACCTGCCGGTATTTCAAAAATACCCTTGTTCTGCGGGCCGGAGAAAAACTCCCTGTGCAGATTATTGACCGCCGTAACAACCTCGGGCTCTTCAACAACAAACCCGACATTTATTTCCGATGCCCCCTGAGAGATCATCCTGAGATTAACATCCTTCAATGCACTGAAAATCCTGCCGGCAACACCTCTCGACATACGAAGATTATCGCCCACAACGCTTATTGTCGCGACACCATGCTCTATATCAACCTCACCAAAGCTCTTCAGACCCTGAATGAGTTCATCGCTGAAACTTTTTTCGTCAACGGTCAGTGACACTGACACCTCACTGGTCGAAATCATCTCGACTGATACACTGTACCGGGCAAAAATATCGAACAATTCATTCATAAACCCATGCCGGCCAAACATGCGATTTGAGCGGACATTGATAAGGCACTGTCCCTTCTTGACGGCTATCGACTTGACAAGACCATCATAACTCATTCCCGAGAGCCTCTCAGGATCATTGGTAATGATGGTGCCTTTGGCGTCAGGATGCACTGAATTTAAAACATAGACAGGAATATTTTTCTGCACTGCAGGCGCAATAGTATCGGGATGCAGTACCTTGGCACCGAGATAGGCAAGCTCAGCAGCCTCCGAAAAAGTCATCACTCTGATGCTCCTCGCTTCGGGCACCAGCCGTGGGTCACAAGTCATAACACCATCAACGTCAGTCCATATCTGGATCGCATTATCGTTGAGCCAAGCACCGAGCAGAGCAGCCGAAAAGTCTGATCCGCCTCTACCAAGGGTCGTCGTCCGCCCATCTCTGGTTGCTCCGATATACCCTTGGGTAACAACAACAGTTCCCTGTTGGAGCAGCGGGCTTATAATCCTCTTGACATTCTCTTCGCACTGGTCGTTAAGCGGACGGGCAAACCCGAAATTATCATCGGTAATCATGACCGTTCGAACATCAATCCATTCGACCTTATACCCCTGATCCTTCATTGCAGCTGCAAACACTGTTGTGGACAGCAGCTCACCAAACGAGCAGAACATATCCCTTGAGCGCTCAGTCAACTCTCCAACAATATCAACACCTTTTATCAGCATTTCAATACGTCCGCCGAGAAGCTCAATCCTGGCTGAAACTTCCTTTTTCAATGCATCACTTTTGATCAGCTCATCAACCAGATCGACATGATGCCTCCTCACTTCCGCGGCAAGAGCCGTAGCCTCATCAAGATGGCTGAGCCCGGCGGCATCGGCAATACGAACCAGCTTATTGGTAATTCCACTGCATGCACTAAGCACCACAAGCGGCACCGCGTTCTCCTTTTCCCTTGCCACAATAGAAATAGCCTGTTGTATCGCTTTGGCTGTTCCTACTGAGGTCCCTCCGAATTTCATCACCGCCATATCTTAAAACCAAATGTGTTAACTATTACCTGAACTTTTGAGTTTTCCTCTATATTATTACTCTGAGAGAGAGTATCAGCCTCTAAGTATCTAACCAGATTACCCTGGACTCTTGTGAAACAAAGAGCTCGTATTACAGCGCTCCCCGTATGGGTTAAATCCTGCAGAACTCTGCTGTTCTTCACTGCTGCCTCCTGGATTCTGTTCAGCAGTACAGGTTGCCAGAGTCTCCGAAGAGGTTCAGGATACGATCAGGAGAGCAAATATAGTTTAAAAAAAAGAAAATCGTATATCTCCTGTATACCGGATGCTGGGGGATCACCAGTCACCAGATCCCTGCCCTTAAAGGTTTCGGAGCGCTCGATTAAACGCCTCTTTTCGTCCATTGATGATCACCTTGGCGCCCGATATCGGCCGGGCGGAACAACCCCTGACGGCTTCGACTGCTCAGGCTTCGTACAGTATCTCTATAAAAATAATTTCCGGATGCTCCTGCCTCGTACTTCAGGAGAACTTGCCGTGCTCGGCACTATGGTAAAAAAACCTCAACTGCAGCCTGGCGACCTGGTTTTTTTCAGTATTGATGGAAACAAAATAGACCACGTAGGCATTTATATCGGCGAAAAGAGCTTCGCTCATGCAGCAACAGGGGGCGTCAAGGTGAATAATATTGACGAACACTATTTCTTCAGCCGATACGCCTTTGCGACACGACTCATAACAACAGATTGAACTGCTTCAACCAGGTCTGTTACTGCAGGGTAACCTGCTTTAGCACTGGAAATGTTTATATTCACAGCCAACATATCTCCATTTAACCTGCCGAACAGTTTTTATGCCCATGTCCGGAACTCACCATTATATCGAACTGACCTTTGAAGCAAGCGCCTCCCTTCATGAGCTCTATATTGCACTCCTTATAAAAGAAGGAATAGAATATTTTCAGGAAGAGGACAACACGCTTCTGGCTTATCTGCCTGAAACTGAATGGACAGTAGAGAGAGAACAATCCATTCGAACCCTTTTGATGGAAAGACTTGGTACTATCCCCCCTTATAAGGCAAACTTCGTGGCCGACAGAAACTGGAATGCCGAGTGGGAAGCGCAGCTTCAGCCCATAGAGATATCTGATCGGCTTCTGATTGTCCAGAAAAACAAGGCAATAACTGCTAAACCTGGTCAGATCGTCATTGAAATCAACCCGAAAATGTCTTTCGGCACCGGTTATCACGCAACAACGCGCCTGATGCTGAAACAAATGGAAGCCCTTGACCTGAAAGACAAAAAAATCATTGACATCGGTACCGGCACGGGTGTCCTTGCCATTGCTGCCCGGAAGCTCGGCAACAACAACCCCATTCTCGCGTTTGACAATAACGCATGGTCGGTTGAAAACGCCGTTGAAAACATTAAGGAAAACAACGCTCAGGATATTACCATCGAACTCCTCGATGCAGAAGAAGAGCTTATTGTAAATCTGCAAAAAGGGTACGATCTGATCCTTGCCAACATCAATAAAAACGTTATCGACCGGATTCTCCCGGTCATCCGGAAATACACCCCTCAGGCAACTGTACTTCTTTCCGGCATCCTTGTTTATGATGAACCCTGGCTGAAAAAGTTGCTGAAACGGCTCAGCTACGAGAATCTACAAATAATCTATGAAGACGAATGGCTCTCAAGCCTTATCAGGCCACTATGAAAAGAGTTTCATGCATCGATATCGGCACAAACACAGCACTGCTGCTCATTGCCGACCTTGAGCCGGAAAGTGGCACCATCAACCCTGTTTACCACAAACAGACCATTGTAAGGCTAGGTAAAAATGTTGATGCAGGGAAAGTTATTGATCGTGAAGCACTGCAGCGCCTCATCGACAGCCTCTCTGATTACCGCCGGATAAGCGATGAACATGATACGGAAACAATTATTGCCGTAGGAACAAGCGCCCTGAGGGATGCAAATAATCATCAGGAGGTTATCAGTGAGGTAGCAAGTAAAACCGGAATCACCATCCAATGCATTTCCGGTCAACAAGAGGCTGAACTTACTTTTTCCGGTGCGGTTGCAGGCATGAGCAATATTCCTGAACTGTTCACCGTCATCGATATTGGAGGCGGCAGCACCGAGATATCGATGGGCTCGGTATGTGCCGTAAATGAAAGTGTGAGTATGGATATTGGATCGGTAAGACTGACAGAGCGGTTTTTCTCAACCCTGCCTCCTCCTCAACAAGAGTTTGAAGCTGCAAAAGCCGCCATTAACGAACAGCTGACCGCAAGCATTCTGCCCTTTTTCTCAGCCAGAGAGCATGTCTATGGCGTTGCTGGCACCCTGACCACAATTGCGCAGGTCACTCAGGGATTAAAGCATTTCGATGCCTGCAAAGTTCACAACTTTCCTCTCCAATACACCGACGTTCACGCATTTCTCAAAAACCTTAAAGCGAGCAATCTTGAGGATATCATCAGCCTTGGTATCCCGGAAGGGCGGGCTGACGTGATCACAATGGGAACCCTCATTCTGCACCAGTTCATGCGCCTGCTCGGAATTGAAAAAATCCATGTCAGCATCCAGGGCCTGCGCTTCGGTCTTGCGCAGCAGGAACTTCTCCGCATGCAGGAAAACACCTGAGAGCGTAGATAGCGACTGGACGACCTGCATGGTCTCTGGTAAAAAACAGAAATGCCTTGTCGCTCTCAAGAAGCCTGTATTTTTTTCTCAGTTCTTCCGCTGAAAGCGGAAAGTCTCGCCGCTGGATGCTCGCCCCACCGATTTCATGACGCTCAAGAAAAGCCCTGAAGGTTTTCGGTTTGTACAAAACACACTCGATCAAACGGAATGTCCTGCCGGGAAATGCCTCTGCCAGCCTGTCTGAAGTCAGATAGTCAACAGAACTGTTAACAAACTCAAAACCGGAATCTCTGGCAAACCTAGCAGTAAGTTTCGCTTTAATAATTGCCGGATCAGGCTCGTAGAAATACTTCTTTACCGACGAAGCAACTGTTCTATCAATAGCACCATCCCCTAAAATTTCTGCCACAGCATCAGATACTGACGACATGCAGACCGCCTTGATCGTAACGGTTTTCTGTAAAGCTCTCCGATCAAGCAGGAGCAGTATTTCCTTGCATTCACGGTCAACCGACACAACAATAATAGTGCACAGAGAGGGCAGCAGCTTTTTCAAACCGCTGAGTTCCAGAGCCGGAGATGCCTTGATGCACACCCGCTCTGCCTTCCGCAATAAAATCTCATGGCAGCGGACAACATCCGGGCTCGCAGCTTCAAGACCGATCGAGCGCCGTCCCTGTTCCCGACGTGCCGGATCGACAAAAATCCAGTCGAAAAAATCATCCGGATACATCGAAAGCAAGTCGATGCTGTCGCCATTTTTTACCTGAACATTTGTAACCCCACATTGTTTCAGGTTATGCTGAAACAACGAACAAAGCAGAGGATCACGCTCGCAGTAGACCACATCATGAAATGCCCTCGAAAGGTATATCGAGTCAACCCCAAGTCCACCGCTTAAATCAATCACCTTCTTCCCCGATAATAAAGAAGTCTTGTATTCCGCCGAACGCTCTCCCGAAGCCTGCTCAAGCGCCAAGGGAGTATAAAGCAGGTTGTGCGGTGAAAGACGAGGTAATTTTTTAGCGGCTTTCTGCCGGCAGGCAAGCTGTTCCGCTATCGCTCTCACCGGCAGCTCCTTGTGGCCATGAAACTGCATGGCAAAAACCGCCGGATCGTCAGATCGGTGAAGATCAATTATCGACTGAACCTCCGGATCAAGCAGCCTCTGCAATTCTTCGAGTATCATGGAATAATGTTATGACCAGAATAACCCCGGGTTATTCTGCCGCTACAGTTTCGCAATGCGCAGCAACAAGTTTTCGGCGAAGCACCTTGCCTATCGTGGATTTTGGAAGCGCAGTCGTGAATTCAACATGTTTCGGGATTTTGTAGGCTGCAAGGTCTTTGCGGCAGTGTTCACGAAGTTCTTCAACAGAAAGTTGTTGCCCTTCGCGCAGGACAATCCATGCTTTGACAGCTTCGCCCTGATAGTCATCAGGCACGCCTGCAACGCCAACTTCAAACACGGCAGGATGATAAGCGATTACCTCTTCTACATCACGGGGCCATACCTGGAAACCTCCGGGTTTGATAACATCTTTTTTACGATCAACAATAAAAAGATATCCGTCCTCATCAAGATACCCTAGATCTCCGGTATAGAGCCAGCCGTCACGAAGAACGAGAGCTGTTTCCATCGGGTTCTGCCAGTACTCTTTCATCATCTGAGGGGCTCGCATAATGATCTCCCCGACTTCAAGCGGAGCAAGAATCTCAAAACCATCCTCCTGCTCAACGATCCGGACCTCGACATCCGGCACAGGAATACCTACCGAACCATGTTTATACGTACCTAAAATCGGAGTAAAGACCGATGCAAGAGCTGATTCGGTCAGACTGTATGCATCAATAATCCTGCCACCGGTAAGTTCTTCAAAACGTCTTTTGTTGTCAAGCATGAGAGGGGCGGCACCCGATACACTGAGCTTAAGCGATTTAAGGATTGAACTGTCTTTCTTGACCTTAGGATGGTTGATCAGTGCAGTAAAGAGGGTCGGCACCCCGGGCAGCACGGCAGGTTTGAGGGTTTTAATGGTATGCAGCAGATCATCAATATCACGGGGGTTCGGAACCATGGCAAGAGGGTATTGCTCGATGAGAGCAGCAGTCATAATACCAACCTGGGCATAAACATGAAAAAGCGGCATGTTAAGGAGAATAACATCTTTTCCTTTTTCGAGAATGACACTGAACCAGCTGGCAATCTGCATCCCGGTAATAACAAGCCCCTGATGAGTAATAACAACACATTTCGGGTTACCGGTAGTCCCGCCTGAAAAAAGAAAAATCGCCGGATCGTCATACCTGATAGGGGCCGGAGAAAAGGTAACACCGGAATGAGCCCTGATAAGATCGCTCAACCAATGATCTGCATGCATCAACGTTACCCTGTGCCCATCCTTCTTCTCTTTAAAAATTGAAAATAGAAGGTTATTGAGAGGCGAAAGATACTCCTTGATATTTGAAGCGATCACCCTTTTCAAACGTGAATCCGGCTGAACACTCTTTATTTTCTCGTAAAAAGGAGTCAAGACAATAGCTGTTTCGGCACCGCATTCATTAAGTGCGTGCTCAAACTCACTGAGAGTATAAAGGGGATTCATTGGAACCGCAATAGCTCCTGCTTTCCATATGGCGAACTCACTGATCACCATCTGTGGAGAGTTTGGCATAATCAGGGCGACACGATCCCCATTGCCGACACCGAGTGAGAGAAGCGCTGCTGCAAGAGCATTGCTTTGCCGTTCAAATTCAACATATGAGAGCGATGCGCCCTTGAAGAACATAATGGACTTTTTCGGACACTCTTCTGCCGTTTTTCGGACAACATCAACCAATGTCTGCTTCGGGTAGGGCTGAAGTGAATGGGGAACCCCTTTGTCGTAATGCTTGATCCAGGGTTTGTCTCTCATTGCTGTGTTTGGCATTTGAACTTGTAATGCTGATGTAGTTGACTTTTAATATACTCCGAAACAATATCTACTCCATAGTTTTAACAACATCGCACACAGCCGCAGTCAATTTTCCAAGCTCTTCATCAAGCATAATAAACGGGGGCATGAGATAGACAAGCCTGCTGAAAGGACGGACCCAGACCCCTTTATCAACCAATTGCTTCTGAACCACACCCATATCTACCGGTCGGTAAAGCTCAACAACCCCTATCGCGCCAAGCACACGGACATCCGCCACACACCTTGACTCCCTGCAAGGCTCAAGCCCTTTACGAAGTCCTGCTTCAAGGCGAAGTACCGATGCCTGCCAGTCATAGCTGCCAAGAAGATGTATGCTTGCAGATGCCACCGCACAAGCGAGAGGGTTTGCCATAAAGGTCGGACCATGCATGAAAAGACCTGGATTGCCCGAACAGATTGTTTCAGCAACCCGCTCTGATGCAAGGGTTGCAGCAAGAGTCATGTAGCCGCCTGTCAACGCTTTACCGACGCACAGTATATCCGGCACAATACCAGCATGCTCAAGTGCAAACATTCTCCCCGTCCGCCCGAAACCGGTGGCGATTTCATCGAAAATAAGGAGCACACCAAAGCTGTCGCACAGCTCCCTGAGCCTTACAAGATAGTGAGGAGCATAAAAACGCATTCCCCCGGCCCCTTGGACAACAGGTTCAATAATTACTCCGGCAATCTCCAGGTGGTGGCGTTCAAGCATGATGCGAATATCAGAAAGATCTTCTTCTGTACACGGCTCATGAAACCGGCGGGCCGGAGCTTCAGCAAAAAACTGTTCCGTAATCGCGCCTTTAAACATAGAGTGCATGCCTGTTACCGGGTCGCAGACCGACATCGCGGCAAAGGTATCGCCATGATAACCTGAACGTACAGTCAGTAACCGGTTTTTTGAGGTTACACCCAAAGCTGCCCAGTACTGAATAGCCATCTTGATGGCAACTTCAACCGACACCGACCCTGAATCACTGAAAAAAACTTTCTGCAGAGGCTGAGGGGTCAATCCTATCAGCTGTTTTGCAAGTGTTACGGCGGGTTCATGGGTCAGACCTCCGAACATGACGTGGCTCATCCGATGCATCTGTGAAACCATCGCCTCGTTGAGAGCCGGGTGATTATACCCGTGAATGGCTGCCCACCAGGAGGACATGCCGTCAATAAGTTTGCGCCCATCTTCAAGCTCAATAAACACATCATAAGCACGGGCGACAGGATACACCGGCAACGGATTGATCACTGAAGTATAGGGATGCCAGATATGACAATGGTCGAAATCGAGATCAATGGAATGAGACTGGCTGGCCATAGCGGTTGACTGCTTTGCAATTGATAACTATAAACTCCTGTTATAAACAGAGACGAACGAGTGCATCTCCTTCCAGCAAGCCATCCCGAAGGTCAATTACCGGCGCCGATGATCCCGCTTTATTCAGGTAGTGACAAATAACCTCGCGCGTATCATCGGCTATCATCTTGTCGGTGCTCTGAAAACAGTTATAAATAACCCCCCTGATAACGATTCCCCGTTTCACACAGGTTTCAATCGAGAGAAGGGTATGGCTGATACTGCCAAGTCTCGGAGCCGTCACAAGAACAAGCTCATATCCGGCATCCCGAATATAATCCGCAAAAAGCAGATCCCGGGTAAGAGGCACCATCAAACCGCCAACTCCTTCAAGAAGCACCAGCTCATAGCGTTTCTGCAAAGCAAAGGTAGCCCGGCGTATGTTCAGGACATCAATTTCAACTCCTTCCATACGAGCCGAAAGATGAGGTGAAGCGGGATAGCGGAAAACGTAAGGCGATGTGAACCCGTCCCTGTCCACATCCTGCAGGCCAATGCCCATAAGACGCCGATGTTCCAGAATATCCTCCGCTACACCGTCACAGCCGGTCTGGACGATTTTCTGGGTAATAACCGCTCTTCCCTGCTGAAGCAGGGCTTTTGCAAGCAGACCGGTCACATATGTCTTTCCAATTCCGGTATCAATACCGGAAACAGCAACGACTGATCCTTTCATAAGAGCTTCTTTTTCAGGCAGCAATAAACAGGATGATAGGTAAGGTAGACGCCGTTTTCGCAGGAAAACAATCGGCTGTACTCTGTAACAAAGTGCTGGTATCGGCTTTTTGTCCATGACCGGCGCTGAAGACCGTTGACGCCAGTCTGCCGTATATGATGCAGCACTGCCTCAGGCGAGCTGAATTCCAAACGCTGCTCATCTTCTTTACTGACAATGAGATCAAAATGCCGTCCTGCAAGAATTTCAAGTTCTCCGAGAGAGTGATAGAGAAGTCCAACATCCTCGATACTTGTGATCTCCTGCATATTTGAGGTGCTGAAGGTGCTGAAGGCCAGGATTCCTTCCGGGTTGAGATGATCTGACATCGTTCTGAAAAAGTCATCCAGATCATCAAGCCATTGCAGCGTGGCATTTGAAGCCACAAGATCCAGTGCTGATGGCAACTCGTCCCGGCACTCTATATCCCCTGCAAGAAAGTGAAACTCATCAAGCGGAAAACGATCCCGTACCTTTAGAACGCAAAGGTTACTCTCTTCAACTAGATCATTGGCATAATAGCTCTTAACGGTGCAGCGGCTCAGCAGCTCAGCCATGAATGCTCCCGACCCCGACCCGACCTCAAGAACCCGGTTGAATCTGCAGGACGGCTCCTCCCTGCAGATCATTTCAGCAAGCTCTACCGCCATGGTTTTCTGGACAACAGCATTACCGCCATAGCTTCTGAGTGTTCTGCAGAACCTTTCCCGGACAAGCTCTTTGTCTATTTTTATTTTCTGCAGCATGCGAGAACCTCCTGCAGATTTCTGAAATGAAAAAAAGGAAAATGAGGCATATCGGCAATAACAGTTTGAGGAACACCTTTCCATGCATGGAACTGCTGCTGTGGTGGAAACACACAATCTCTGCCTCCAATAACAGCATGATTATAGTGCCATGAAGTACTTCTTTCTAACGTTCTGTTAAAAAAGTGCTTCTGGAGCTCCTCAAGCTCAGTCAGCTGATCTGAAGTTTCGCGATCAGGCGACATGCGGGAAAAAAGTTCAAGAGCTTCACCGGTGCCGCACATCCTGCGATTGAAACGATGGCGATTTTCTTCGCAGTAGGTTGAAAGCGTTGCATGAAAGACCGCTGGCGGAATCCCCATCCCGGCATCTACCGGATGCAGGGTCCCGTTGATGGCAATAGCCTGCCCTATCGGGGGAAGTTCAGTATGCTGGGCCACCCACACCCCGAATGACCAGGCTACAACCGTGATACCGCCATAACAGGTTATCCTGTTCATAAATCCCGGCTCACTCTCCAGCGTATGGTAATCGTAACAGACCAGCATATCCTGAGAAAAACCTGCGGCATGCGATTCATGCAGAAGATACTCGGCCATACGGTGATCCATTCCCCAGCCGCTGAAGAAAAGCAGAAGCTCATCGGCTCCCTCTTTTCTAAGCCATACGGTTTTCATGATATCGCTATCCTCCGATAATTTCAGGTATTCGTGCAATATCTTCCCACTGCAGGGTTGACCGGAGAGAGATGCGGATACGGGCACCTTTTTCCGGAACAGTAGGAGGACGCACCGGCATACAGAGAAATCCGGCATTTTTCAACCGGACAGCCAGGGCTACCGCCCTGTCATTGCTGCCTGTAATAACCGGAACGATATGACTGTCGCCCGGGACATCAAAGCCACAGACGATCAGCTCTCTTCGAAGCCTCTCTGCGAGCCCGAGAAGCGCCGCTCTCTCTGGATACATGGAAACCTGCCGTTGAAGGGTGAGCAGGCTCCATCCAAGAATAACCGGCGGCAGAGCCGTGGTAAAAATGAATGATCGCATGGTATTCAAGAGATACTCTCTTACAAGAGAACTCATAACGGCAAAAGCTCCCGTTGAAGCAAGTGCCTTACCAAATGTTCCGGTAATGATATCGATCTCCTGAACCATCCCTGCCGTTTCACACAAACCGAGGCCGAGCCCCCCGAACACCCCGACACCATGAGCTTCATCAACAATAAGGAACGCTCCGTATTTCTCTTTCAAAGCAACAAGCCGGGAAAGATCGGCAAGATCACCATCCATACTGAACACCGATTCAGTAACAATAAAAATCTGGCGATACCTGCCTTGTGCCGCAGCAAGCAGCACTTCAAGATGATCGTAGTCCCGGTGACGATATCGCTGGTAGGGGGCTTCAGCAATTTTCATCCCGTCAATAATGCTGGCATGGTTCAACCTGTCGCTCAGCACAAGATCATGACGGTTGCAAAGCGCTGGAAGTATCCCGATGTTGGCATGATATCCGCTGTTGAAAACCATGGCGGATTCCCGTCCGTAGAGTGATGCCAGGGCTTTTTCCAGCTGCTCGTAAAGCGGGTGATTCCCCGTCAGAAGACGGGATGAAGAGCTGGTCATGGCATGCGAACTCCTCCTGAACTGTATTCCATACCCTTCAAGCATCGCCGTGTCATCACCGAGTCCGAGATAATCGTTCGAGGAGAGGTTCAAAAGCCGCTGCCCGTTTACCTCAATATCCTTCCCGTTGCGGGCGGTAATGTCAGGGAGCACCCTGTACCGGTCAAGGCTCTTGAGCTCATCAAGCTCTTCCCTGATCCGTTCATGAAACTGCATTGCTTGGCTCCGTCAGTTAAAACTTGCTATCTGACGGGCAAAAATGCGGTCTTCAGCAATATCTCTTCCTCTTGTAGTCAGATAACCGCCTGTAAGATAGCCGTTTGCACCCGAAAGCATCAAAAGGCCCTGAAAATCTTTCATGATCGTTTCCCGACCAGCCGCAAACTTGATAATTTTATCAGGATGTGCAAGACGGCATATGGCGAACGTTTTTACAATATCAGCAACAGAAACCGGTTCACTTCCTTCAAGCGGTGTCCCGTTTATCGGCACAAGAACATTGAGCGGAATGACGGAAACATCAAGCTCCTGAAGCGCATAAATCATGTCAATACGCTCCTGCATCGACTCTCCGACGCCCATAATCCCACCGCAGCAGACTGATATATTGTTCTTTCTCAACAGCTTGATAGTCTCGATCCGCTCGTCTACCGTATGCGTATCAGCAATCAGGTCATGATACCTGTCCGGTGCCACCTGAATATTGATGTTGTAATGCGCTATCCCCTCGGCAGCAAGAGCAGCTGCAGGCTCTTCGCCAAGAACACCAAGTGACGCACAGACATGCAGGTCGGGTAAATCCGTATGCAGCCGCCTGATCATATCAAGCACCCGCTGAAACTCCGCAGTTATTTTTTTATATCCGTAACCACTGGTAACAATACCGAAATGGGAAACCCCCTCCGCCAGACAGTTTCGCGCATCAATAAGCACAGACTCTTCATCGACAAGATCATAGACTTCGATATCTGCCCGGTTGTGCCGGGACTGAGCGCAAAACTTGCAGTTTTCACCGCAGACTCCCGATTTGGCATTCATGATAGAACAGGCATGGATCGATTCCTCTCCACTTGAGTAACGGTTTTTGACCTTGTTTGCCAGAGCGGCAAGATCGAGCGCAAACTCACCGGGAAGATCCGCCAGAAAAACAGCTTGAGCGCGGCTGATCGGTTCACCGGTTTCAAGCACACGATATGCGGCTTCAATTTGAGGATGGAGAGTCGTTGTGGTCGTAGTGTCCATAAAAGTAAAAAAGTAGGTTTAATTAAAATGTTCTTTGCGAAGGTGTGCTTCTCCCGATGAAACAAGAAGTGTCTGCCCGTCTTTACCATCAAGCATAAGCTCTCCACCGGGTGAAATACCGGAGACTTTTCCGCTTATGGTTTGCTTAAGCTGATCAACAGTAACCTGCTTCGACTGAAGAAGGGAATACTTTTCGAGATAGGGAAGTATAAAACCAAGATCATCTTGCAGAAGCCATGCATCGTAAAGCGGTTCGAAATGGTTCAGAACAGAGGCTAGAAGCTCAGGCCGCGAAAATAATCGTCCTGTCTCCAAAAAAAGCGAAGTTGCAATTTCCTGCAGCTCTGTCGTCAGCTCTGTCTGATTGACATTGATACCGATACCAACTACTACAAAGTGAGTAAAATCAGGCTCTGACTGCATTTCACACAACACTCCGCAAACCTTTCTGCCATTGAGAAGAATATCGTTCGGCCACTTGATCAACGGGTCTAAATCAGGAGCAACACTGCTCAATGCCTGATGAATGGCCGCAGCCACAAGCAGAGTGAGCTGTGGAACACGAATCGAAGGGAGTTCAGGGCGAAGAATCAGTGAAAAGTAGAGATTAACCCCCGATGGCGACACCCAGGTTCTACCCATTCTACCGCGACCCCCGGTCTGAGAATCAGCAACCACCATAGTGCCTTCAGGCGAACCATCACCGGCAAGAGACTTTGCAAGAAGATTGGTTGACACAGTAACCCCATGATAGAGGATGTGTCTGCCGAATCTGCTGCTGTTCAAAAACGGTGCCACCTCAGCCTCGACAGGTCGTCCGGTCAGACCCGACAGTCGATACCCCAGGCCGGTTATGGCATCAACATGATACCCCTCGGCACGCAGCAGTTGGATATGCTTCCATACGGCACTTCTGGTAATACCGAATTCGAGGCATAGCTCTTCACCCGATAAAAAATCACCAGCTTTTGATAATCGATGTAATATCTGAGCAGTAACGTTATTCATAAGATGAAAACAGACAAGCTACAAAAGAGATGTCAACCTGCACCAACAGCATGGTTGACAACTTCGTAATATAAAAAAAAGGCGCACATCCGCGCGCCACTTTCTGCTTGTTGCTTGTCACTCCGCAAGAGCTGCCATGCTGGTTGTTTCGTAATTCTTGCGATAAGCCTGCACTCCTTTAAAAATACCAAAGGCAACTTTTGTCTGCACCTGACGATCCCGAAGCATTCGCTCCTCCTCCGGATTGGATAAGTATCCTACTTCAACAAGAATGCTTGGCATTGAAGGCGTCCATAACACCATAAAGCCCGCCTGACGAACTCCACGGGCATTATTGACTGACGATTGCCTGTCGACTGGTTTGATAATATATTGAGCAAGAGAGGTTGACTGCTTGGCGAATGCATTCTGAGCCATACTGCTCATGATAAGATGCTCCTCAGAAAACCCTTTGTACTGCTCCTGAAAATCGTCTTCCTGTCGGATTACCGAGTTTTCAAACATTGCAACGTCAAGAGCCGCCTGGTTTTTATGAGGGCCGAGAATGTAAACCTCCGAACCGCGAGCGCTTCTGTTGGGACTTGCATTACAGTGAACGCTGATAAACAGTTTTCCTCCGCTTTGGTTTGCTATTTTTCCTCGTTCATGCAGAGGGATGAACCGATCATCCTTTCTCGTATAAATCACATTCACATCCGGCCATTTCTGTGCAATAAAATTACCGAGATCGTGCACGATGTTCAAAGCAACATCTTTTTCACGAGTACCGCTGAAACCCATTGTCCCGGGATCCTTTCCTCCATGACCTGCATCAAGAACGATGGTATTAAGCTTCCACTTTTCAACATCCCGACTTATCACCTGCGCAATCTGCTGTTCCTTTTCTTTTTTGCGGATTTCCTGCACATCAGCATTACTTCGCACATAGAGCACATAACGGTTGTTTTTTTCATCTCGATGAAACTCCACAGAAGTAATGACAAACGACTTATTGTCAAGTGCCACAGTAAATTGCAGGGATCCTTCCGTGAACTGTTTCGGTGTGATCGCCTTTACCACACCTCCGCTGTAAATTTTTGACAGCGTATTGACATCACAGGATGCTTTTTCAAGCGTAAAATAAACATAGCCATCAGCATCAGGTTTAAGCAGTGACGAATGAGTAGGATTGCCGGAAGCCGAAAAGCTTATAATGGCTCCATTCGATCGATTTTCAATATCGATACCGCTGATCACGGTTGATCCTTCTTCAGCAGGCTTACTGCTCCCCTGCACTGTCAGTTGCTCCTCACTTTTTACAATACCTATAATCCCGACAGATTCACCAAAACGTTTTCCATTCAACCACGCATTTATCATTCCGGAAGAATAATTATAGACAACCTCCCTGTCAAGCCACACGGTAAAAAGCCTGCATGCCTGATTAACCGGCAGATAGATTCTTGACTGGACTGATGAAGGCACAGATTGCAGCTGAATAATCCGTTTAGGATGTTCTGGATCCCTTGAAATAACATTCGCAAAATTATTATTGATCATGATCGAGCAGGAACTGCCTGGAATCCCGAGAGTTTCCTCCATGACAAGCATTCCCTGATCATGACGAAAGCTCAAACGCAAAGCCCTAGCCATTGATTCAAGATCAATCATCAGAGCGCTCCCTTCTCTTCTGGCAAGCACCTTGATAGTGTAACCCTGATCTTTTCCTGAAGTGACATGCAGTGGTACCGTTATCCGGCCCGCCTGAGCAGAAGGCTCCGCAGACAGATTCCTGAAAGAAAGCATCATGAGCATCACTGACATCAGAACAGCAAAACGATAAGAAAGACGAAGCGAAAAGTGGCGCATAATTTCGAACGGATTTTATTTCCTGTAACAATCAGGCATGCTCTTAATAATAATAAAATATATTTTTCCGCACCGTAGAAGCGGGTTTTATAACAAATAATGAACTATTCCAGCCTGTAATGACAGGTTTTGTATACTTCGTACCATTGGTAAAATTTGTTTTTTGCTGTTCAACACCTATCTTTTTCAAAATTTGATTGTAACGCATTTACTACCGGGACTGATCAATGGCTTTAAAAACATCAACACCATCAGCCAGGGACAGGACCTTGATTGTTGTCGAATCCCCCTCCAAGGCGAAAACTATTAATAAATACCTAGGCGATAAATATACAGTTTTCGCCTCGGTAGGTCATATCAAGGAACTGCCGAAAAAAGAGATTGGCCTTGATTTTGACCATCATTACGAACCCCGGTATGAAATCATACCCGGAAAGGAAAAAGTAGTCCGGCAATTAAAAAAGCTTGCTGCGGAAGCTGACGAAATTCTCATAGCTACTGACCCTGACCGCGAAGGAGAAGCTATAGCCTGGCATATCTCCAACGAAATTGGAGCTACAAAGAAACCGGTATTCCGGGTTCTTTTCAACGAAATCACCAAAAATGCCATCATCGCAGCTATTCAGGAACCCAGACAGATCGACTACCGCCTTGTCCGCTCCCAGCAGACCCGTCAAGGGCTCGACAAAATAGTAGGCTACAAGATAAGTCCGTTTCTGTGGAAAGTAGTTCTGCGCGGCCTTTCCGCAGGACGGGTACAATCAGTAGCACTACGCCTGATCTGCGAACGCGAAGCCGAGATCAACCGCTTCCAGATCCAGGAATACTGGACCATTGCTGCGGATTTTGTAACCCCGGGAAAAGAGTCTTTCAGGGCACGACTCGTCCGCTTCGAAGGTGACAAGCCAGAGATAACCAATCAGGATAAGGCGGAAGCCATTGCTGCGCTTATCAGAAAAGGCAGTTACTCTGTCTCTGAAATCGCCCCCCGCACGCAGCAGCGCAAACCTCCACTACCATTCACAACTTCACTGCTCCAGCAGGCTGCATCCAACCAGCTTGGTTTTGGATCACAGAGAACCATGCGCGTAGCGCAACAGCTTTATGAGGGAATTGATCTCGGATCGGAAGGTGCTGCCGGTCTCATCACCTATATGAGAACCGATTCAACGCGCATTGGTGCGGAAGCAGTAGTGCAGGCCAGAGAATATATCGACAAACAGTTTGGAAAGGAATATATCGGGTTCGGCGGAGCTGCAAAAGCCGGAAAGAATGCCCAGGATGCCCACGAAGCAATACGGCCGACATCGATTTCAAAAAGACCTGAACAACTGAAGCAGTACCTTTCAACCGATCAGTTTAAACTATACGAATTGATCTGGAAACGTTTTCTTGCCGCCATGATGGCTCCAGCCAAAATTGAGCAGACGCGCGTTGATGTGGAAGACAGTTTACAGAAATTTCTCTTCAGGGCAACCGGCAGCAGAGTTCTTTTCCCGGGATTCATGCGAGTATTTGACGACCAGAAGGAGCTTGATTACGAAGCCCAGAACTCAACAAAAGAGGATATTGAAAAAGAGCCCTCCGTAAAGCTGCCCGAACACCTCTCCGTCAGCGACCCGCTTGGCATCGCAGATCTTGACCAGAAACAGAGCTTTACCCGCCCTCCGGCTCGCTACAGTGAAGCTACGCTGGTAAAGGATCTTGACCATTTCGGCATTGGACGCCCATCAACCTATGCCTCTATTTTTTCAACACTTCAGGACCGCCGCTATGTTGAGCTTGAAAAGAAAAAAATCAGTCCCACTGAACTCGGCAAGGATGTCTCACTGATCCTGGTTGCCAATTTTCCTGAGCTTTTCAATGTTGGCTTTACCGCCTTCATGGAGGATGAACTCGACAAAGTTGCCAGCGGAGATGACGAATACGAAAAAGTACTTGACAGTTTCTACAGACCGCTTGAAATTGCACTCAGCCTGCGCAAAGACGACCCGATTATTCCGCAGAACAGCGAAACCACAACCTGTGATAAATGCGGTGAGGGCCAGATGACCATCAAATGGACGGCCAGCGGGAAATTTCTTGGCTGTTCATGCTACCCGAAATGCAAAAATATCAAAGCAATAAGCACAAACAGGGAAAAGCCGAAAGATACGGCCATTCTGTGCCCCTCCTGCAAAGAGGGACACATGCTCCTGAGAAAAGGAAGACTTGGCGCTTTTCTTGCCTGTTCAAACTACCCCAAATGCAATACGCTGCTGAACCTCAACAAGCAGCGACACATCGAACCGTTGAAAACCCCACCGGTACTCACAAACCTTGCCTGTCCGAAATGCGGTTCCCCTCTCTACCTCAGAAGCGGAAAAAGGGGGCTATGGCTCGGCTGCTCTAAATTTCCGAAGTGCAGAGGACGTCTGGCATGGAGTACGCTCGACGAAAGTGCACACACACACTGGGAATCGATCATGGCCGATCACCTGACAGCTCACCCGGCCGTGATGCTCACCATGACCGACGGAAACCCTGTACCCATGACCACTCCTGTCGACGATATCATCCTCAAAGCAGAAGAGTCCGGCCTGATTTCCTCCGCAGTTGAAGAAATCTCCGTAGTCACTGCATAAAAAGAGCCAGGCGGTATACCGCGAAAGATATAACCCATGCTACCGATAGAGAGTAGACTGAATAAAGAAGAACAGGGCGCCAGCGCCCGACCTCTTTTTTCATGACACCGATTGCTGCCACACAGGGAATATAGAGCAGAACAAACACCATGAGGCTCAAGGCGGTTGCCCTGCTGAAAGTGGGATCATTCCTGAGAATTGATTTCAGATCCTTCGTTGCTCCATCGCTCTGCCCGATAGAGTAGATCGTACCCATAGTGGAAACAACCACCTCCTTGGCTGCCAGCCCGGTTACAAGGGCAATACCGATCCGCCAGTCAAAACCAAGCGGCCTGATGAGAGGTTCAAGCACTTTACCAGCCCTCCCGGCCAGTGAATACTCGAGCTGTTCAGATTTTATGCGGACATCAAGCGCCTTTTTCCGGGCCTCTTTTTCAGATGTATTGATGCTGCTTCCTGCAATTCGTGCTGTTTCTGCCATAAGCGCTGCATCAAGTGAGGACTGGCGGGGATAGTTGCTTGCCGCCCAGATAATGATCACGGCACTCAAAATAAGCGTTCCTGCTTTTTTCACATACATCAGGGCCTTCATCTTTGCCTGAAAGAGTACAGAGTTAAGCGTCGGCCAGCGGTATGGAGGCAGCTCCATGACAAATGGTTCCGAATCAACTTTAAGAATCGTGGATTTCAGAAGCCAGGCTGTCCATAGCCCGACAGCAATACCGAGCAGATAAATACCGAACATAACATTAGCCGCAACAGCGGGAGCAAAAAAAGCGGCAGTCAGCATGACATAAACCGGAAGTTTCGCGCCGCAACTCATAAAGGGAATAATCATGATGGTGACAAGCCTGTCCGTCGGACTTTTCAGAGTGCGTGTCGCCATCATCGCAGGAATGGAACAGCCAAAGCCCGTTATGAGGGGAATAAAGGATTTGCCATGAAGACCGAAACGATGCATCACCCGGTCAATTACAAAAGCTGCACGGGCCATGTATCCGGAAGCTTCAAGAAAAGAGAGTCCGATGAAAAGAAGAACAATATTCGGGAGAAAAATCAGGACACCGCCAACTCCTGCAATTATACCGTCAACAACAATGGAACGGAGAGTGTCATTCGAAAGAAGCGGTCCAGTGACTGAGGCTATGGTACTGAAAAAAAAAGCAAGCCATCCTGTAAACAGTGACCCGAGTGTAAAAGTCAGCTGAAATATCCCCCAGACCACAAGTAAAAAAGCGGGAATCCCAAGTACCCTGTTGAGCACCACCATATCGATATAGTCGGTTACTGTAGCCTTCCCCTCTTCCTGCTGCCGGACACACTCCTTTATTGCCCCGCGTATGAAGGAATGACGGTCTTCTGTGATGAGAATCTCAGGCTCTGAATCGTGCAGATGTTCAGCTTCCCTGATTGCATCCTGAAGAGCCAGTTCAACTTTCACCCAGACGGGGTACTGCTGAACCTCATGATACACCTCCCTGTCATTCTCAAGAAGTTTTATGGCCAGCCACCGGGCATTAAAAATACCAAGCTCCTTCTGATGAGAGAGAAGTGTGGTGATTTTTTCAACCGAAGCTTCAAGCTCAGGGCGGAAAAAGAGCTTGTTTTTACGTATCTGGATCTCCTTCCTGAAAACCCTGATAATATGATCCAGCAGTGAGTCAAGTCCTGTCTTCTTTTTAGCCGATGTCGGAATAATATGGCAACCGAGAAGCGCCTGCAGCTGCTTCATGTCAATGACAATACCCTTTTCCTGCACTTCGTCGATCATGTTCAGCGCGACAAGGAAATCCACTTCCAGCTCCATCAGCTGCGTTGTCAGAAGAAGGTTCCTTTCAAGGTTTGGCCCCTCAAGGACATTGACAACAACATCGGGACGCTCCTTGATAAGATACTCTCTTGTGACTATCTCCTCAGGGGAGTAAGGGGTCAGGGAATAGGTCCCGGGCAGATCGACCACCTTGATCCTATACCCCTTGTAGTCGAGATACCCTTCATGCTTTTCAACAGTAACACCAGGGAAATTTCCAACTTTCTGATGCGCACCGGTAAGCGCATTGAAAAGTGATGATTTTCCGCAATTCGGATTACCGGCAAGCGCAATACTGATCTCTTTGCCGGTACTCATACCTTACCTCCAAAACGCCAGAACTGTTTCGCTGCCGGGCATGGAGCACCATCAGCTACCTTACGTACCATTACTCCATCAGCCTCATTTTTTCTCATGGCAAGATAGAGCCCCTTGAACACAATCTCCATGGGATCGCCGAGAGGGGCAACTCTAAGAACCTTGAATCTGGTACCTTTTATCAGCCCCAAATCCATAATCCTGCGTCTTACCGCGCTCTCTGCCTTTACCGCTGTAACTTCTGCTTTATCACCAACTTTCAATTCCGATAACCGCATACACTAAACTTCTGCAAAACAATAAAAAAAATAGGATTAATTATAACCTAAATAACAACCGGCGCACAGGAAAAATTGCATGCATTTTTTTCTGTGGCCGGACAAAAAAGTCCATTCCGGATGACGGTGTTGAATAAAGAAGAAGGGAAACCCAGGAATGACGAGGCCACCGGAAGCAGAAGGAAAAACCGGCTATCCGTGTGCAGAAGGCAACCCCGGAAAAGGAGGCCAGCCCATCATGCTTCCTCCGATCAGATGCCCGTGAATATGAAAAACGCTCTGCATCGCATCCTTGCCATTATTAAATACCAGCCTGTAGCCCGATTCCCTTATGCCGAGGATTCCTGCCACTGTTCCAGCGGCAAGAAGAATATGTCCGGCTATCGCCTCATCTTCAGGAGTTAAATCACTCAAGGAGGCGATATGTTTCAGTGGAATGATCAGCACATGCTGAGGTGATACCGGCGTTATATCCCTGAATGCCAGAACGTGATCGTTACGGTAGACAATTGTAGCAGGGATCTCTCCTCTTACTATCCGGCAAAACAAACAGTCAGACTTCTGGTGTGTCATATACTCTCTTGATGCTTGGATGATCAATGTTCTTTAACAACAGAAAGCGAAGCGGTTCCGCTGCCTGTTATGAGGGTAATGTTCAGTTTCTCCTTTGAACCCGAAACACTTCCGCCCTCTCCGTTATCAGAACTCATAATGGTTGAAACAGTTTTAAAGCCTTTTCCTTTAAGCTTCCCCTCATAATCCTTGATAATATTCCCTGGCACGCTCTCGCAGGCAACAGTCCAGCTCTGCCCTTCGGGCATCGTTGAACGTGTTACGGCCTTGATCTTACCGTAGGAAAACTGAGGTACATCCGCCGGCATATCAGCCGGCCAAACCCCGCTGTTCCCCTGAATTTCAATTTTCTTCCCCTCGGACTCAATCGTTATATTCTGGCCACCGGATTTAAAGTCAACCTTCTCACCCGTAGAATGTTCGATAGCTTTTTCGACAATCACATCACTGATTTTCTTCTGGCAGGAGGAAAGGGTTCCGCTGATTGAAAGCATTGCAAGAACCACCCCGACAGAACGAACTTTTGATGAAACAGGCATATAAAAATTGTTTATGTCTTGAAAAACATGCAAACAAAGATTCACAAGCATAATGTACGCAAAAGCGGGGCAAGAGGAAATATCAGTATAACATCTTTAATGGCAAGGAAAGCCCCTCAATCTGAGGATGAAGGCTTCTCAGATTGACTGTCAGACGACTTGGGAACTTCGGACAACCTTGTAGCCAGCACTTTATCAATCCTCTGTCCATCCAGATCTACAATCTCAAGTGTCCAATGTTCCCAGGTCATAATGTCCCCGGTTCTCGGCATACGACCGAGCAGCCACATCATCAGGCCACTGAGTGTATGATAGAGCCCTTTATCCTCTTCCGGCACGCATTTCCACTCCAGTGTATCTTTAAGCTCAGGAACAGGAATAAGACCGTCAAGCAGCCATGAACCGTCCTGTCGTTGAATAGCCCATGAATCCTCAAGATTTCGGGGAACAAACTCTCCGGTTACCGCTTCAAGCATATCCTGAAGGGTTACAAGTCCCTGTATTTCACCGTACTCATCAACAACAAAGACCATCTGGGTTCCGGAAGTTCTGAAATGATCAAGCAGCTCCATGCCTGTAAGGGTTTCCGGCACATACACACAGGGCTGCAGCTGCGAGGTAAATTCCGTAAGTCCGCCTTTCAGCGTCTTCGACAACAGCTGTTTGGCATTCACAACGCCAAGCAGAGACTGAAGTCCACCGTTACAGACAGGAAAACGTGAATGTTCCGACTCTGTCACTCTGCTGATATTTTCTTCAAGCGGACGGGAAACATCAAGAAAGATAATATCCGCTCTTGGAACCATCAATGACCCAAGTTGACGGTCATCAAGACGAAACACATTACGAACCATCTCATGTTCATGCTGCTCGATCACCCCTGCTTCAGACCCCTCCTCAAGCATGGCATGTATCTCTTCCTCCGTAACACTCGGCATGACCTGCGGGTGCTTTCCCATCATTCTCAGAATAGCATCGGTCGAAGCCGTAAGCAGCCGGCCGAAAGGACGGGTTATCGTCGAAATCGTACGCATGGGGCGCGCAACCAGACAGGCAATTCCTTCAGGATTGAGCAGGCCAAGCCGTTTTGGAACAAGCTCTCCGATAACAATAGTGATATAGGTAATCGAAAGGACAACAATAACAGTAGAAATAATGTGGCTTATTTCCGGGTCCATACCGAACGACTGAATCTTTATCGCCAATGGGCTTGCGAGCACACCTTCTCCGACAATACCGTTAAGGATCCCGATAGAAGTAATACCGATCTGGATTGTAGAAAGAAAACTGGAAGGCTCCTGACCAAGTTTCATTGCGATAGCCGCAGCTTTTTCACCATCCTCGGCAAGTTTGGAAAGACGGGAACGCTTGGCCGTAACCAGCGCAATTTCCGACATGGCAAAAAGGCCGTTAATAACAATCAGCAATAAAAGTAAAAGTACTTCCATACATTTTGGGTTGAACCTTTCGGGACAGAAGATCTCTGTATACTTACCCGCCCTGAACAATCACAAGGCAGGATCCCTTAAAGTTCTGTTCTTACGCCATTAATCATTTTAACTATGTAACCAACTACACTTTTATTCTGCTAATTCCAAACAGACAGCAATCTGTTCACTTCTTAGACGCAAAAAATGTTTTAACTTTCGCAACAAACTGATTTTCCGTCACCCGATCACAAGCTTCAACAGCCACTTCTTTTCTTTGAAGAGCAGCGACCTTCTCGATCTCCTTGGCCAGCTCAATTTTTGCCTCGCCGGGGCCGAAAAGCGCAACGTTATCTGAATCTCCCAGCAGCTCAATCACCTTGTGATAAAAAGCATGATACTGGTGTCTTCGACGCTCTTCATCAACATGCTCATTAGAGACGCTCTGAGCGACATTCGTTCCTCCCGATTTCCATCCACCAGAAGGTTTATGGTGGCTTTCAGCATCCGATGCAACGCGCTGAACCACAGTCTGCTCACCTTCAATTGAAACCAGAATTGCTTCTTTGTGATCAATCCAAAGTCCTGTGTTTTTTTTCATGGCAGTAAACCTCCTTATGTTATAAATCACATACCTAGAGTAACAGACTTTCAATCAAAAGAATTCGCGTTTCATGGAAAAATAAGCAATACTTGGCTTTTCTGGTATTTTCACGAACCCTCACGCCGTTGTGATCAGCTACATTCTTGTACTGCACAATGAAATAATGATGAATATGCTGCGGGGAATGACGGAAGGCCGTATGAAATAAGCCAGGAAGAGGTCATTGTTTTTGTTGCAGACAGCCGGGAACTCAAAAGAACCGACCCATTTATTATGAAGGGGAAAAAAGGGCCGGTTCTCTATTTTAGAAGGAGTCCTGAATAATCTTTTCCTTTTCAGCAAAAAGCTTTGAACTGAGAAACTCTCTGTTCATGCGGGCAATATTGGATACTGAAATCCCTTTGGGACATTCCGCCTCGCAGGCATAGGTATTACTGCAATTGCCAAAGCCAAGTTCATCCATACAGGCAACCATCTTCTCTACCCGCTTGGCCGCCTCTACCTGTCCCTGGGGAAGAAGAGCAAGATGCGATACTTTTGCACCGATGAAGAGCATGGCTGCCGCATTGGAACATGCTGCCACGCAGGCGCCGCACCCTATGCATGTCGCAGCATCAAACGCTTCATCCGACTTCTCTTTCGGCACGGGAATGGTGTTGGCATCCGGCACACCGCCGGTATTAACCGAAACATAGCCTCCGGCCTGAATGATCTTGTCGAACGCACTGCGGTCAACTATCAGATCACTGATGACGGGAAAAGCTTTTGCTCTCCAGGGTTCGATATGGATGGTGTCGCCATCCTTGAACGAACGCATATGCAGCTGGCAGGTAGTCACCCCTTTCTCAGGCCCGTGAGGACGTCCATTGATATAAAGACTGCAGGTACCGCAGATACCCTCCCGGCAATCATGGTCAAAGGAAACAGGATCACCACCACTCATAATGAGCTTCTGGTTCAGAGTATCAAGCATTTCGAAAAAAGAGCTGTCAGGAGAGATTGCTGTTACATCGTAGGAAACTATCTGTCCTTTGGTTCCTGCATTTTTCTGTCGCCAGATCTTCAGCGTAAAATTCATAATAACCTGTTATTTATAGCTCCGCTGGGAGAGCTTGATCTCGTTGAATTGAAGTTCCTCACGGTGCAGCTCGGCAGCAGCATCACGCCCCTTGTATTCCCATGCACCGACAAATGCGAATTCATCATCGTTGCGAAGCGCTTCGCCTTCGCTGGTCTGGAACTCTTCCCTGAAATGTCCTCCGCATGACTCCCTCCGTTGCAGGGCATCACGCACCATGAGTTCGCCAAGATCGATAAAATCCGCAACCCTGCAGGCTTTCTCAAGTTCAGGATTGTATTCGTCCAGGCCTCCCGGAATTTTAACCCCCTGGGCAAACTCTTTGCGCAGCTCTGCAATCAGATAGAGTGCTTCATTCAGTCCGGCCTCGTTTCGCGCCATTCCGCAATACTCCCACATGATCCTGCCAAGACGACGGTGGAAATGGTCGACGGACTCCTTTGCCCCGCTGTTTTTTATAGCCTTCAGGCGGTCTGTAACTGCCTGTGCGGCAATAGTGAATTCAGAAGATGCGGTATCAAATCGGGGTGTGTGAATTTCAGCTGCCAGATAGTTGCCAATAGTGTAGGGAAGCACAAAATAACCATCGGCAAGGCCCTGCATAAGTGCGGAAGCACCAAGACGATTTGCCCCATGATCGGAAAAATTGCACTCACCGATAGCATAGAGACCGGGAATAGTGGTCATCAGTTCATAATCAACCCAGAGACCACCCATGGTATAATGAACTGCCGGATAGATCATCATCGGCGTTTCATAGGGGCTCTCTGCCACAATCTGCTGGTACATCTGAAAAAGATTGCCGTAAAGGGAATCAATGGTGTCATGCCCCTTGCGCTTTATGGCATCGGCAAAATCAAGATAAACCGCAACACCGGTCGAGCCGACACCGAACCCTGCATCACAACGCTCCTTGGCAGCCCTTGAAGCCACATCCCTTGGCACAAGATTGCCGAAAGCGGGATAGCGACGCTCGAGATAATAATCACGGTCAGCCTCCGCAATATCGGAGGGCTTGACCTCTTTGCTCCTGAGCCTTTCAACATCCTTTAATTTTGCCGGAACCCATATCCTGCCGTCATTACGCAGACTTTCGCTCATCAGGGTAAGCTTCGACTGAGCATCGCCATGTACCGGAATACAGGTGGGATGAATCTGGGTATAAGCGGGGTTTGCAAACATCGCCCCTTTTCTATAGGCGCTCCATGCCGGAGTCACGTTGGAGCCCATTGCGTTTGTGGAAAGGAAAAAAACATTACCATAACCGCCATTAGCCATAACCACCGCATGTGCGGCATGGCGTTCTATTTCACCGGTTACCAGATTACGGACAATGATCCCCCGTGCTTTTCCGTCAACCAGCACCATATCAAGGACATCGCGCCGATTGAACAGCGTAACATTGCCTGCAGCAATCTGACGGCTTAATGCGCCATAGGCGCCAAGCAGCAGCTGCTGTCCGGTCTGACCTCTTGCATAAAAGGTTCTTGATACCTGTGCTCCACCGAACGAACGGTTGGTCAAAAGACCGCTGTATTCACGGGCGAAAGGCACACCCTGTGCCACGCAAAGATCAATAATCTGATTACTGACCTCGGCAAGCCGGTAGACGTTGGCTTCACGCGCACGGTAATCGCCGCCTTTGATGGTGTCGTAAAAGAGCCTGTAAGCGCTGTCACCGTCGTTCTGATAGTTTTTCGCAGCATTGATTCCCCCCTGCGCTGCAATGCTGTGAGCACGGCGGGGAGTATCCTGGTAGCAGAACACCTTGACATTGTACCCGAGTTGTCCGAGCGATGCAGCGGCCGAAGCCCCGGCAAGACCTGTACCGACAACGATGATATCAAGTTTGCGTTTATTGTTAGGGTTTACCAGCTTGCAGCCCGATTTGTAGGCAGTCCATTTTTCAGCCACCGGGCCTTCAGGGATTCTGGCGTTGAGGCGTGTCATTGAGGAGTGTTATGAGTGTTGTTTTCGGTGAATAACACAGTCGTCAGGTTTTTTTAAATTATTTAAATAAGAGGAGATAAATAGGAATAACACTGAAGCCGACAGTAATAAGTACCGAATAGGCTGAACCGATAAACTTTACTGCTTCCATATATTTGCTGTGATTCCAGCCGAGCGTCTGAAATCCTGACTGAATGGCATGATTCAGATGAATACCAAGAAATACAAAGCTGATAATATAGAGCAGTGAATACCAGGGAGTTGAAAACAGAAGCAGGGTGCGATGATAGAAGTCATGGCTTTCAATACCCGGCGGGGGAGCGATAATACCGACCTTAATAAAGTAGAAATCGATAAAATGCAGAACAAGGAAGATGAAGACAATGATGCCGGTATGGAACATGTACTTCGAAAAGAACGATGTTTCCGAGCTGTTTCTGAAAGCATATGCGGTTGGTCGCGCCGCGCGGTTCTGGCCTGAAACCAGTAAACCGAAAAGTATATGGAGCAGAAATCCTGCAAAAAGAACAATTTCAAAAACTTTGATAAGCGGGTTTGTACCCATGAAGGTGGCTGCCTCGGTGAACATACGACCTCCATCATCTTTCAGCAGCATCAGATTGATGCCGAGATGCACACATAAAAATGTAACCAAAAAAAGCCCTGCAAGTGCCATAAGCACTTTTTTGGTAATCGAGGAATACAAGAGCATGGTGTTCATACACTGTGGTTAAGATGGGAAAGAACAGCGGATTATATCCAGAGGCCCTCAATGTAATGTCCTCTTTTTTAACTTCCAATAAAAAAATCACGCAATACCTTCTTCATTCATAAAAGCAACGGCTCTGAGAGGCGCGGCTTCTGCCTGTGCGATTTTAAGTGGAAAGCCAAAAAAAACGAAGGGGGAGTGCAGCAGAGGCGAAAGATCAGCCAGATTTTCTATGAGGAGGATCCCGTTTTCAAGGAGTATCCTATGAACAGGAAAGTCACCGGAATCGGAAGCATCAACTGAAATCATATCCACGCCAATACCTTTCAGATGAAACCCGGTCAACCAGAGTGCCGCATCAGAAGAGAGTACCGGATAACCGGTATAATAATCGGGAGTGCCCCAGTATTGACTCCATCCTGAGCATAGCAGCAGAACCTCGCACTCTTTGATGTGAGCCTCGAACCCTTGAAGAGCTTCAAGGGCGATAGTCCCTTCAGTAGAATTACGGAGATCAACAGCTAGCCCTTTTCCTGTAAACCGGTCAAGACTTACAGCATCAAGCGATATCCCTGCTGAAAGGATGTGTGACGGCAGATCAACATGAGTGCCGGTGTGAGATGAAATAGTCAGCTGCTGTTCTGCAAATCCATGCTGATCTATGGAAGAGAGTGAACGAAATACCGGTTGCGGAGTACCGGGATAACAGGGCATTCCGGGCTCAATGGTCCGGCTTAAATCTATAACCCGCATCATCAGACAGCCAGAGATTTTCTGGCTATCCGTCCGGAAACATAGTCAATAATCACGTTAACCGCCTTTTCTCTTTCGCAATCACAAAAGGTCTGATGTTCCGAACGCTCCAGCCACATGATGGACTTTTCTGAAGGATCAGTAGCAATACTGTTGCAGAGTATGGTTGCACTTTCTGGAAGTACCGTTCTTTCCTTGCGGTTATGCAGAATAAAAACCGGAACATGAACATTCCCGAGCAGCAGCAGACTTTTTTTGATCAACTCAAAAAATGAAACAACCGCGTCTGTCGGGACCCAGGCATAGTGCGGAGCGCAACCTTCATTCCTTTTACCGGCAGACTCTGGTTTCAGATTCCATCTCTTTATGACCCTGCTGACAAGGTAAGCTGCAAAATGCAGAGGACGTCCGGGCGCTAACAGTGAGGCAAGCTTGATTGCCGGTGCAACAAGCACCAGCGAATCAACCTGACCCTCATACCTGACAGCAAGATTCAGTGCTATGAGAGCACCCATACTGTGGCCGATAACGATAACGCGCTCAGCCTCACAACATAGCTCCTGAAACGACTGGCCGGCATCCGACATCCAGGCCTCCCAAGTAACCCCCCGGAGTGCCTCCGGTGATGAAGCCCCATGTCCGGCAAGCTGAGGCATGCGAACTGGAATACCAAGCTCCTTGAGTGGCATATATAACGCTTTGACACTGTCGAGTGTCGCCGTAAAGCCATGAATGACAAGAACGCCGAAAGGTCTTAACGTCTTGGGGTTTTCAACCATAACATTTCAATAAATCTTCTGCGCCGCATAAAACGTCGTGCCACTGTGCACCGACTAACGAAACATACAGGTTATCAGGGAATTTCTCGTAAAATAGCTATGTTTAAAGCAAATTAAACACCATGAAAAAGATGATGCGGAAATTTATTCTGGCTGGGTGTATACTTCTCCCCCTGGCACTCAGTTCGTGCTCCTCAACACGCGCCCCTTTTTCAAGGCGTGACGTTATAGGTATTTCACCGGAGGAGGCTTACCGGTTGGGCAAGATCAAAAACACCCCATACATTATCAACGGCAGGGTCTATGTGCCTATGTGCTACGAAGAGGCTATAGCTTATGAGGAAACAGGTACCGCATCCTGGTACGGCAAGGAAACTCTCGACCAGCATAACGGACAGCCAACCGCATATGGGGAAACATTCGATCCATCAAAACCCAGCGCTGCACACAAATATCTTCCCCTGCCCTCTCTTGTAAAGGTAACAAATCTTAATACCAAGGCATCGATTATTGTCAGGGTCAACGATCGCGGACCCTTTGTTGATGACCGCGTTATCGATCTCAGCGCTGAAGCGGCTAAACAACTGGGCTTCTTCGAAAAAGGCACTGCAAAAGTCAAGATTGAGGTTATCTCCCGCTGATTTCCGACATGTTCATTGACGGTTAATGGGAGTGAAGCCGGACGAATCCGGCCTGCGCACTCTGATGAGGAATGAAAAGATGGAAGCTGAACAATTATTGTGAGCTGTTATTTTTTCATGACAGCAGCATCTTCCATAAACTTTTTAAGCCCGAGATCGGTCAACGGATGGTTGACAAGCTGGCGGATAATACTGTATGGAATAGTGGCAATATCAGCTCCAAGCATGGCGGAATCAACAACGTGCTGCGGATGGCGCACACTGGCGACAATCACTTCTGTCATATAGCCATAGTTGTCGTAGATAGTGACTATCTGCTCGACCAGAGCCATACCGTCAGTACTGATATCGTCCAGCCTTCCTATAAAGGGGCTCACATAGCTCGCTCCTGCTTTGGCTGCAAGCAGCGCCTGGTTAGGAGAAAAAACCAGCGTGGCATTAGTGCGGATTCCCTGCTCTGAAAAATGCCTGATAGCTTTCAGCCCATTGATGGTCAGTGGACATTTAATGACCACGTTTTCATGAATTGCCGCCAGGTCCTCACCTTCAACAATCATCTCCTCTGTCTCAAGACAGGTAACTTCCGCACTTACGGGACCATCGACAATTTCACATATTCTGGCAATATGATCCTTGAAATCCTGGTAGGTAAATTTTGAGGGATCTCCGACAATTTTCGCAATCAACGAAGGATTGGTTGTCACACCATCAAGAACTCCAAGATCCCTAGCACTCTGAATCTCGTCAAGATTAGCCGAATCAATAAAAAATTTCATTGTAATCTCCTCATACGTTGACCTGTTGACTATCAAGCATGGCATTGAAGTTTTTAGCCTTCCTGCCTTCCCAGTTGTGTTTGTGGTATGCATAACCGGCTATAAGCGGAAGCGCAATGGTTGCCTCGGCAAAAACCATCTGCTCATAAACTGTATCGACTTTGCCCCACGAGCTGGCCTCCTTGAGGGTAGAGCCGGAAAGTGCCCCGTCCCGCTCATCGGCAACAGTGATCTGTACCGCATAGGTGTGCATGGAAACATCTTCATACCCAAGCACCTCTGCAGCAACAACAATATCCTGTGTAAAGTTCTTGGGAACACCTCCGCCGATCATAAAAATACCGGTCTTGTCATTCTCGATTTTGATTCTCGTCAGTTCACGAAAATCTTTCACTGAGTCGATCGAGACATGCTTATCAGGGTTGTTCCATTGATGATGCACCAGCCCGAACCCGGCAGAGCAATCGGAAAACGCAGGACAGAAAATCGGTACACCTTTTTCATAGGCTTTATAGACAATGGAGTTTTTATCATGGTTGTTAGCCTCGATATATTTTCCCATTTCCACAATAAACTCACGGGAGGAGTAAACACCGGGCTGCATCGAGTTGGCAATGACAGCCGTTGTATCGTCACAGACCCGAAGATCATCCTCATCGATATAGGTATCATAAATACGATCGATGTGAAGCTCCCTGAGCGTAGCATCATCGATAAACGATGTCCCCTGATAGTGACGGAACCCAAGTGCTTCAAAAAAGTCCTGATCAACAATATTAGCCCCGGTAGAAACAATGGCATCAACCATATGGTTATCGATCATGTCAATGATGACCTGCTTCAATCCGGCGCTGATCAGTGAGCCTGCGAGGGTTAGAATGACAGCACACTCCTTGTCCTGCTGCATGAGATCAACGATGGAAGCTGCTCTGGAAAGATTTCTAGCCTGAAAAGCAGTTTCACCCATCTGCTCGACGAAAGAAACAATATTCAGCTTTTTAATATCGATATGGCAAACCGGCGCGTTTAATAACTCTTTTTTTCTCAATTCTGCCTGCATAACCGCTCCCGACCTGTTAAAAGTGACTAAATAAAAAAAGAGAGTAAGCTTACTATATCACACACTCAAATTACCGGATGCTGCTTCCTTCCGGATCTGACATGGTTGGGCAACCGAGTGTTGTATAGGACTTACTCTCTAATATATCAGTTT
>Ga0118677_10000701_pt1 | contig 72658 bp, 49 predicted proteins | sample AliMusrvi5mmetaG_FD_86154 | JGI IMG/M metagenome (GOLD analysis project Ga0118677, IMG submission 86154) | reverse complement strand
AAAAATACTGATGTTCACCGGACATGAGATTGCACAGTGACCGCAGCCAACACAAAGGTTAACATCAAAGCGTTCTTTATAATAGACAAATTTATGCATGGCACGCTGGCGCCACCTGCGGTACTTCACCGGCCGCGGATTGTGCCCGCCGGCCATAAGTGTGAAATAGCCGTTATTGCAGGAATCATAGCTTTTGTAACGGATACCTTCGTCCTTGATCTTTTCGTCGGTGATCTTAAAACAATGACAGGTCGGGCAAATGAAGGCGCAGGTATTACAGCCGACACAATTCCGTGAAACCTCTTCAAATCCCGGAGAATCGAATTGCTTCTGCAGCTTTTCATTGATCTCCTTATAGTTCATTTTCAACCTGAATGAGGATTCAAACTTTTTGTATTGGGACTGGATATCATTCGATGCCTCATTTCCGGCGGCTTTCAGCTTATCGCTGTTAGCCTTCAGGAAGGATTCACCTTTTTCTGTCACAGCCTGGATATAGACTTTGCCTTTATCAGATTTCACGATCCTCACATCATGTGCATCTGAATTCTCCACATCATAATCGAGCGATGTACAGAAACAGGTTGGCTCAGCCTTATCGCATCGCACAGAGATAATGACCGTGTTTTCTCTTCTCGTTTTATAATCGGTATCGATATAATCCCAGGAATAGACCTTGTCAAGTACCTGCAGCCCCCTGGCATCACAATGCTTAACGCCAAGGATGACGCGCTTCCCGGCAAGCGGATCTTCGCTTGTCTCAGAAATTGTTGTCCCCCCACTGGTTTCCTCATATTTCATGATCTTTGCAGACTTAGGGAAAAACAGGGGTTTCACACTCATGGTTGCCGGGATGGGAGAATCGGGATCACATTCCGAAAGCTTCGAAATCCTTTTGTAATCATACTTGCCGAAAGCCTCAACCGGAGCGTATGTTTCATTCTTCCCAATGACTTCGTCATAGAATTTCTGTAACCCGGCATTATCTGTTTCAAATATTGAAAAGCTCATATTGATGTGTTCAATTACATAATAAAATCATCAGGATCACTCATGCTGTATTTGTAGAAAGCACCTCTGTCATCTTTTTCCACCCCGGCAATATGCTGCTGGAAGTTTTCAAAAATCACCTTTTCGTTCTGTTTGTGCAGGAGATGTAATGGAAGATGACTCGGACATGCTTTTTCGCAATTGCGGCAATCCACGCATCTTCCTGCAAGGTGAAGCGACCAGGTCATCAGCGCATGCATTGCGCTGGAAGGCGTGTTGCTCCCGTTGTACAACGTGGAAGTTTCCTGGTCGATGCAACATTTTCCGCAATAACACAGCGGGCATGAATGACGGCAGGCATTGCACCGGATGCAATTCTCAAAGACCTTTTCAAAGTAATCCGCACGTTCGGTCAGGGATTTCTCCGCCAGTTCCTTCAGATCAACATTGACCATGTATTCCCTGATCCCTGACGGAGTGCCTAAAAGCTCATCATAAACAACCGCATCGGGCATGAAGCATTCCACGCAATTCTGTGCCTTTTCTCCTTTTTCATTGAGAACACCTTCGCAGCAGATACCGATCACGTAAATGTTCTCACGCTTGACCTGGCTCTCGGTCAGCAAAAGATTCAGCGAACGGCTGTCGCAACCTTTCACGACAATCCCCACTCTTTTCCTTTGCGTATGATCTGGTTTCAGGTAATTCGTAAGGTTGAAAACAGATTTTTCGTTGAAGACCAGGCTGGGGATCTGCTTCGGATCAGTGATCAGGAATGGCACCTGATTGTCGTCGAATCCGTTCTGTTTATAGCCGACAAAATAATCGATCTTATTTTCGGCAAACAGTCTGGACGCAATTTCCTGTATTTTCTTTGTATAGTCCATTCTTAGAAATTTTCCTTTTTAAACCTGTGAAGAGGTCCTAGTTTTTTGATGTCTTCGGTAACCTTGGCAACGACTTTTGCGAATTTTGGTCCTTCTGCAGCTGATACCCATGAGAACTGTACACGGTTTTCGTGGTACCCGACAAAATTCAGCAGTTTCTTTGTCACAAGGAATCTCCTGCGGGCGTAATAGTTTCCGGAGATGTAATGACAGTCGCCGGGATGACATCCGGAGATCAGCACACCATCTGCAGTTGCCTGCAGTGACTTAATGATGAACCACGGGTCGACACGCGATGAACACGGCACCCGGATGATCCGGATATTCGGCGGATATTGGATCCGGGATGTCCCGGTAAGGTCGGACCCGGCGTATGAACACCAGTTGCATAGGATCCCGATGATAACGGGTTGCCAGTCGGCAGGAGCCGTGATCTCCGGGTTCTCGGCGCTTACAATTGTTCCTTGAGGTTTTTTTACTTCAGCTTCCATCAGATTGATACTATCTCGTTAATGATTTGAGGATCGGTGAAACCGGCCAGGTGAATTGACATGCTGCGGCAGATGGCCACGCATGAGCCACATCCCTGGCATACACCTTCGTTGATCTTGGCAACGGTACGCAATTCTTTTGAACCATGACCCAATGCAATTTCTTCGGTGACAATGGCTCCGTAAGGACAAACTTTAACACAATTCTGGCATCCTGTACAGTTTTCGTTGTTGATCGTGGAGATCATCGGGTCTTTCTTCATGGTATCCCCGGAAAAGAGCCCGCACACTTTAGCTGCACATGCAGATGCCTGGGCAACCGTATCGGGAATATCTTTGGGTGCCTGTGTACATCCTGCCAGGAAAATCCCTGCTTTCGCGGTCTCGACCGGGCGTAATTTAGGATGAGCTTCCGACATGTAACCGTACTTGTCGTAGGAGATTCCAAGTAATCTTGCCAGTGCCGGATTCTCTTTATAAGGAACCACGGCAGTTGCAAGTACAACAAGGTCGGCTTCCACTTCAACAACCTGCCCGATCTGTGCATCTTCGCCACGAACCATCAGTTTATCTCCCTTCTTGTAGATCTTGGAGACTCTTCCCCTGAGGTAAGTAGCGGCAGTTTCAACCTGGGCACGTTTCACAAATTCTTCATAGCCTTTACCTGCAGCCCTGATATCCATGTAGAAGATATAAGCATGGCTGTCGTGGACTTTATGGTGAAGCAGGATTGCATGTTTTGCCGTGTACATGCAGCAAATCTTCGAGCAGTATTCGATTCCTTTGGCTTCGTCGCGGGAACCGATACATTTTATAAATACTACATTCTTCGGGACTTTTCCATCGGATGGACGAACCGGGACACCATTGGTAGGACCACTGGCAGAAACCATCCGTTCGAATTCGAGGGAAGTTATGATGTCTTTGTATCGTCCGACACCGTATTCCTCGTAAGGTTTCGGATCCCACAGGTCATAACCGGTAGCAACCACAACGGCACCGACTTCTCGTTCGATGATCTCGTCGACCATCTTGTAATCGATGGATCCTTTTTCACAGACCTTTGCACAGATGCCGCATTTTCCTTTCGTGAGCATCGTGCAATGTTCGGCGTCGATGACCGGCTTGTTCGGAACTGCCTGCGGAAAGGGTGTATAAATCGCTTTTCTTTTATCAATTCCCATGTTGAATTCATTGGGAACTTTTACCGGGCATTTCTGTGTACATGCGCCACAACCGGTACAAGTAGAGAAGTTGACATAGGATGCCTTCTTGCGGATTTTTGCTTTATAATTTCCGACGAAGCCATCCAGTTCAATCACTTCGGAATAAGGAATCAGTTCTATGTATGGATGAGATGCAACATCAACCATTTTCGGAGTGAGGATACACTGCGAACAATCGAGTGTCGGGAAGGTCTCATCCAGCTGGGCCATACGACCACCAATTGAAGAACTGCGTTCAATGAGTGTAACCGGGATCCGTGCGTCGGCTATATCCAATGCAGCCTGTATTCCTGCAATACCGCCCCCGATCACAAGTGCACGCTTGGTGACCGGGACAGAGATCTCGTGCAGTTGTTCATTGGCAATGGATTTGGCGACAGCCATGCGAATCAGGTCGGCAGCTTTTTCGGTTGCTGCTTTTTTATCTTTCTGGTGAACCCATGAAGAATGTTCACGGATGTTTGCAATCTCCAGCATATAAGGATTCAGACCGGCATCCAGCAATGCCTTGCGGAATGTCTTTTCGTGCATCCGGGGGGAGCATGCGGCAACAACAACAGATGTTAACCTGTGCTGAATGATCGCCTCCCTGATCATCTGCTGGCCGGGATCAGAGCACATATATTTGTACTCAACCGAGACTTTTACCTCTTTGATCTTTTTTGCAGATTCAACTACTTGATGAACATCAATGAAGTCGGCAATATTTGCGCCACAAAAACAAGTGAAAACACCTACTCTAGCCATTATTCGACCTCGCTTTCTGCTTCGACAGCTTTTTTAGTTTTCTTAATTTTTTCCGGTTCCGGTTCAATTTTTCCGATATTCTTCAATGCCTCCTCAACCGGGACAATATGTTTGGGTAACATTAACTCTTTCTCAGGAAATCCAAAAGCGAGGGCCATCAGCTGTGTAAAGTACATTACAGGCAGGCCGATTTGGGTTTTGGTGTGCTTTTCGATATCCGGCTGGCGCATGTCGAGGTTTGACTGGCACAACGGGCAGGCCACAACGATCAGGTGTGCACCGCTCTCTTTTGCCACCTCGAGGATCTTCCCGCTGAGTGCTTCAACCACTTCGGTATTGGAGATGGAGAAGGATGCGCCGCAGCATTCTGTTTTATAATCGAACTCAACAGCCTTTGCACCGAGGGCTTCCATCAGGAGATCCATGGACATCGGGTATTCGGGAGAATCAAATTCCGTGACATCTTTCGGACGCGTAAGCAGGCAGCCATAATAGCAAGCCACTTTCAGCCCGGCTAAGGATTTCTTCACTTTGCTTTTGATGGTCTCCAGCCCGATCTCTTCAAAACAATACTGGAGCATTGATTTAATGTCAATGGTTCCGTGGTATTCGCCTTCGTCGATGATCGTAGAGTTAATTTTCTTTGTAAGTTCAGGATTTTCATCCAGGTGCTTCTTGGTGCCTTTCATTCGTGAATAGCAGGATGCACAGGCAATTCCCATGGTTTTATTGTCCAGTTTCTCGGCCAGGACAAGATTCCGCATCGGGAGGGCAAGGGCCAGGTTTTCGGTCATCACGTGGGCCGATGTGGCACCGCAGCAATTCCAGTCGGGAATTTCTTCCAACTGCACATCCAGGGTTTTCATAACCAGCTTCAGGGTATGATCAAATTCCTCACTGGTACCGTGCGCCGAACAACCAGGAAAATAGGTTAGTTTGTTCATGACAATATGATTGGGAGTGATAGGATCGGGTTTGGTTTATTTATTTATTTTTTTCCAGTTTTTCTGCCAGTTTGTACATCTTCTGGATGGCTTTGGCGCTCTTTGTACTTTCATGCCCCAGTGTGATCTTCCCTTTAAGCAGGGCTTTCGGAGCAAGGTGCATATCTTTGAAGAGATTGCGGGTCCTGATATTGAATTCAGCCATCATGCGTAATTCATAATTACGGCCATAGCGCCTGATCATATCCAGGAATATCTCATGGAAACGGGTAATTTCCTTCACCTTTTTATTGTTGGAATGATAATTCTCTTCAATTGCAAGGTGCCTGATTCCTTCCATCACTGCAGGGATATCGATCTGCCTGGGGCATCGTCCGCTGCAAGCTGAGCAGGTAAGGCAAAACCACATGGAATTTGCCATATAGGTCTCTTCCTTCAGTCCAAGTTTGACCATCTGCATAACTTCCCGTGGCGGGAAATCCATATACCCTGAAACCGGGCAGGTCGAAACGCACTTTCCGCATTGATAACATTCCAGTACATTGGCCCCGCTTTTTTTATTAACAGCTTCCAGAAATGTGTTCTTTTCCTGTAATCCAAGTGTGATCATATTTTTTACTTCAAAATGTGAACTACGATAAATAAAATCGTAACTGTGAATAAATTAACAACTAGCTGATAAAAAAAAGAAATTTTCTTTCAAATTTCCACCATTGCAGCCTTTCCGCAACAAAGTTAGGCAAAGTTTCGTTTGGAAAGAATCTAAATTATAGGTAAATGATGGGAGGTTGAAACGGCTGATTTCAGTGAAGAGTGGCTGGTGATTAGTAATTAGTGACTAGCGCATTGTGAAAAGTTAAACGAATTGATCCGATGCAAATGCACGACTCCTGCCGCACAGCCCCTTCGGGGCTGAATCTCAATAACCGTAGGTGAAGTCCACGACCAGAAGCCCATAGCCATGAGCGACTCCTGCCCGACAGCCCCGAAGAGGCTGAATATTACTGTAACGTAAATTTAACCGGAAGTGTCAACCTGACCCTCACAGCAATCCCATTCTGTTTTCCAGGAACCCAGGGTGGCATGCTTTTGATCACACGGATGGCCTCTTCTTCACAGCCGCTGCCAATACCGCGTAAAACGCGAATATTGGTAATGGACCCGTCGGTTTCGACAACAAAAGTTATAAAAACCGTACCCTGGATGCTTACTTCCCGTGCTTCACCCGGGTACCTGATGCGGCTTGCCAGGAATGTATGCATTTCATTTTCTCCTCCCGGGAAATGTGGCATTTCCGGAACCCAAAGCACAGGTTCTGATTTTTCCGGTACAGGGATTGCAGGTTCTGGCTTTTCAGGCAGTGTTTCACCTGGCTCCTGGCTCACCCCGATGGGGGAAGGTTTGTTTTCAGCCAGCAGTTCCTGCTTTCCGTAATCAGCCTCATTGGTTTCGTCGCTGACTTCCGGAACTGTAAACACCCTGACTTTGTCAGCTTTTGGCTGCGCAGGTGCAGCAGGCGGATCCGGCACTTCAGGTGGCGGCAGGGTTTTAATGGAAAAAGGATCTGAAATAACAACCAAAGAATCAACTTTCGGGGGACGTTTTTGTTCCCTGTTCATCATCAATGGGTAGGTGAGTGCAGATCCCATGAAGAGAATTGCGACACAAAGTGAAATCAGGATGTGGTTGCTGTAATTTTTCCGGAGGGAGTATGCTCCGTACTGCTTGTTTCTGTCCTTGAAAATGATCTCCTCCAGTGATTCAACATGTTTTGTTTCCATGGTCGAACGGCTTTAGGGGTTAATACTGGAGTAAGCCTATTTCATGCGATTGCTTTAGTTTGTTTTCAGAGGATTTACACGTTTCATATTCATTCCTAAAGATATGAAGAAAAACGCAAGAAGTCAAGTAAAATTGTTTTGATTCCTGTCATTTATATAGTGTATTTCAGGGCGGTTCCGGGAATAAAAAAAGACCCTTTCGGGTTCCGAAAGGGTCTTTCAATTTGGTTTGTTTCCGGGTTTACTGGAGAGTAAACTTGATTGGCAGGTTGAATTGTACCCGAACAGGCACTCCCCGCTGTTTACCGGGAACCCATTTCGGCATGCCCTTCACAACACGGATGGCTTCTTCGTCGCAGCCCGCACCGATACCACGGAGAACCCTGACATCTGTGATGGATCCATCGACCTCAACGACGAAGGTGACGAAAACTTTTCCCTGGACACCCAGTTCTTTTGCTTCATCCGGATACTTGATATTTTCCTGAAGATATTTAATCCTGGCTTCATCGCCTCCGGGATATCCCGGCTGCTCTTCCACCACGGTAAAGATTTCCTTTGGTGCTTCCTGTTGAATGACCTGCTCTTTTACTTCTTCGACTTTGATCTCTTCTGCAGCAGGTGCTTCACTTGGTTTCGTACTTAGGTCGTCCTGGGTAACCATTGTTGTTTCCACGCTATCCGTTGTGACAACAGGAGCAACGAATCGTTGTTGCTGAACCACATCAGGTGGCGGCGGTGGCGGTGGCGGTGGCGGCGGAAGTTCTTCCTTGGGGACATTGAGCATTTCTGCTCCGACTGTGTTGACTTCTTTGATTATACGGCTCTTATTAATGTAAGCAGCAATAACCGGGTAGGCAACAGCAGCGAAGATTACAAAAACGCCGATGATAAGGGCAATGGTGGTATATTTCCTGTATTTCTTCCTCAGAACATATGCCCCGTATTCCTTATTCCTGGTTTTAAAAACCATCTCCTCTAGCGATTCCACACGCTGATTTTCAATTGTCATGTTTGTTCAATTTAAGAGGTTATGAAATCTTCAATTATTTAGGAGCAGTTTTCAGCAATTCCAATTCGATCGGCAGAATATCCACGACGGCATAACTTGCAATATTACAGATTGCCATTTCGTCGATGATGTTGACGATATCTTTGTATTTCGCTTTGTCATCCGCCTTGATCAGGACAATCGGGCCTTTCATGTCACCCTTTTTCATCTTCTTTATTTCCTGATCGGCGGTAGTATCAGCAATAACCAGCTTACCGGACTGACGTTTTTCCCTGTATGTCAGGATTTGTGTGAAAAGATCCTTGTTTTTCTCCAGCAATACCTTGCGGATACCATCTTTGCTGAAATCACTCTTGCTGAATACAGGAAGAGGTGGCTTCTTCGGATCGGCATTACCAACATAGTAATAAACTACATCTTTGTCGGTCAGGATGATATTCAGGGTACGCCATGCAGGGATCTTGACATTGTCTTCCTTTCGATCGGTCTTCTTTTCCGGCATGGTGATAACCATGATCTTCGGCTTGCTGAAAGCGGTAGTAAGCATGAAAAAGGTGATCAGAAGACACATCAGGTCAACCATCGGAGTCATATCGATGTTGGTCGAATGTTTTTTGGGTCTTCGTTTCCCGCCTTTTTTGCCTTTTTCTTCTTGAATTATTTCAGCCATATAACTTTTCTTTTAACATGTAAAATGCTCTTATTACTTTTATTTAGGGACATCCTTCAACGTAACTTCCTGTTTCTCGAGGTTCGTAATAAGATTGAATTTATTGACTTTGTTTTCCTGCAGCATATCCATGACCTTCTTTACTACCTTATAATTGGTCTCAGCATCTCCTTTGATAGCAACTTCGGCGTTGGCATTTGTCAAACGAGAGAACCGTATCCACATAGCCAGCTCAGAGGCCCTGCCATTAATAGAGTCTGTCGGTATCCCGGTCTGGAATTTTTCTTTTTCCTTCGAATCGGCGGCATGCAACCATTTTTTCATCTCGGTCATAGGCATACCAAAGGATGCCAGGTGTCCGAAATCTTCCAACTCCTTTTTCGTAAAGCTGACCTGGTATTGCTTGGCCATTTCCGTAAGGACATTGACACGTGTATGCGTGGTTGTATCTTTTCCGTTATCGATGTTGTAGAAGACCTTGCCGCTTTTATCAATGATGATTGTCATGATATCTTTGTCCGGTGCCTGTTTCTCAGACACAGAATTAGGCGTCGTTATGATGGCCGCCTCCTGTGGTCGGAAAGAAGTCGTAAGCATGAAAAACGTCAGCAGCAGAGAAAACAAGTCCACCATAGGCGTCATGTCTATGTGCGGACTTCGTGCGGGTGCTTTAATTTTGGGCATGGTAGATTATTTTATTTTATTTTGCCTGGGCTGCAAATGATTGTACGAGGCTAAATCCAGCTTCATCAATTTTAAATGTAAAGCTATCGATCTGCGTTGAATAGAAATTGTACATGATGATAGCAAGCAACGAACCACCGATACCAAAGGCAGTATTGATAAGGGCTTCCGAGATACCTGTTGCAAGAGCAAGGGCATCGGGAGCACCTGCCTGGGCCAGTGCAGCAAAAGCGCGGATCATACCAAGTACAGTTCCCATAAGTCCGATAAGCACGGAGATGGAAGCAATGGTTGAAAGAATAACGAGATTTCTTGAGAGCATCGGCAACTCCAGTGCGGTAGCTTCTTCAAATTCTTTCTGCAGAGCAAGGATCTTCTGATCTTTTGAAAGTACGTTGTCTTTCTGTAATGCCCGGTAGCGGAGAAGTCCGGCTTTCATTACATTGGCAAGTGAACCTTTTTGTTTATCGCAGGCAACGATTGCATCTTCGATCTTATCGTTAGCCAGGTAATTCTGGAGATTCTTAACGAAAACGTTGATTCTTCCTTTTCCTCCGGCACGGGCAAGTGTAATTCCCCTCTCGATGGAAAAGGTGATAAGAACGAGTAATACAGTCATCAAAAGAGGAACAATATAGCCTCCTTTATAAATCATAGCCAGGTAATTGCCTGGAACCGGATGCCATTTGTCTGCTGGAACTTTGTTCTTGATTAAATCCATTCCTCCTTCAAAGTTGATCGGGGCTCCCATGACGTACTTGTACACCATGTATGCAATCACAAATGAAATTACAATAACAGCCACTGTAAACCACGACTTTAAAGCGTCACCGATGGATTGTCCGCCTTGGTTAGTTGTCTTGCTCATTTTAAATTAGTTTTTATTATTTATTAATGTGTGAACTGATAATTTCTTAACAATATGCAAAAGTATTAAAAAAATCGAAAAAAGCACTAACTCATTTCAATTAATTGCTTTGTGTTTAAAGGATTCCTGCATGTATGTAATTCCCAAAGCAGGCCTATCCTATTTTTTGATCTTTTGCTCCAGGTCCTTGATTATCGCCTTGGCTTTTTCGGTATATGCCGGGTCGGATGGCAGAATTGCAAGTACCTTGTTGCAATATTCAACCGACTTTTGAGCAAAGGACTGATCCTTCTCCTTGGATTCCTTGAACTGAACAAGGTTATAGTAAGCCAGGTAAGAGTAAGCCTCCATTAATTCCTTGGCGTTCTTTAGGGAATCAGTTTTTGCCTTTTCAATAAAGATCTCATAAACCGGTTTTGCCAGGCCAAGCTTACTTGTGGAATCGAGATTGACCAATGCCCGTGCGCGCCACAGGTAACCCAGAAGATGCTCCGGCATCAGGGTGTTGTAATACGAGAGGGTAGTGTCCACTTTCCCCCAGTTCCTGATGTTATAGTACACTTTCCCAAGATTGTAATAGTCCCCGGGAACTGCTTTTTTCAACGTAATTTTCATTTTATAGATGTCGATCGCCTTGTCATATTTTTTCAGCTTGACCAGCGACATTGCAGCTTCCGAGAGGAGTTCCCCGCGCGCGGTATCCATCTGGAATGCTTTGTAGAGCGTTTCATAAGCAACAGAATCCTGCTTGGTCTTTGCTAATAATCTTCCCAGGTAAGCGTAGTCGGATGGGCGGATCTTGTCAGGTTTTGCCCTGCGGAAAAATTTTCTGCTGTACAACAAACCCTTGTCAAACTGTCCTGTTTCAAAATATGAATATGCGAGCGCCCGGTTGAGGTCATTGTTGGAGCTGTCGGTTTTCATTATTTCATTGAGCTCAACGATGGCCTTGTCGTACTTTTTAAGTTCGAGCAATGTGTTTACATATTGTGTACGGGCAGTTGTGTTGCCACCCGACAAACGGAGGAAAATGATGTAGTTCTTTTCCGCCTCATCATTTCTGTTTGCGCGGGAAAGCAGGGAGCCAAGCTCACGGTAAGCCGGGGCGAAAGTAGAATCGATCTTTACCACTTCCTGGTAATATATAAGTGCATCCTTATAATTTCTCGCCCGCATCCATAGCTGGCCGATCCGGAGTTTTGCAAATGGAGCTTTTGGGTTCAGGCTTTGGGCGATATTATAATTTGTGATAGCGTTGGATCCATCGTTCAGAAGAAAAATATAAGCATCGCCTTTTACGATGTAAAGATCATAATTTTTACTGTCAAGCTTTTCGGCTTTCCGTAAAGACCCAAAGACCATTGATGTATCATTTACGCCGGATTTAATGAATGCGTTGGCAATTTTGACGAAAACAGTTGCTTGTTTGTCGGGGGCCATGACAATGCTTTTGTTTGCTTTCGATGGAAGGAGCGACATGGCTGTTGAAAAATTCTGTGTCGCTTTTGGAATATTCTTCAGCATTAATTCAATCTGCCCGAGTCCGACAAAGTTTAACGGATTGGAAGGGTCAGCTGCTGTACCGCTGGAAAACAATATTTTTGCCGAATCAGATAATTCCTTAAAAGAATTATTGGTGGTATCTGAATAATATTCCTGGAGGAAATTATCTCCATAGTAATAATAGATATCGCCATCTTTCGGATTCTTCTTCAAAAGAACCTTAAATGCATCACTGGCAAGATCAAACCGCTCGGCCCTGGTCAGCTTAAACGCTGCCTGAAGATCCTGTGCCCGGACCTGGGAAGAGCCGGAAAACATGGCCAAACACCATACAACTCCAAATACTATCAATCTAAAATTCCTCGTCATAAATAGTTCTCCTTAGAATTAATGTCTTATTTCAACAAGCCTGACAGGCATGGCAGCAGGGACCATGCCGGAATGTAAAACGATCAGTTGTCCTTTTTCCCCTGCGATAAAAGATGAAATTCCATACGCAAGCCCCATATATGCCTGCCGGTTGATACAATAAACCTCCCGTGTAAAGGGATAAAAACCTTCTGCAATATAGCCCGGATGCGGAGTGTAGAAATCTCCTTTCGGATCTTTGCTGCCCGGTGCACTAACGGCAACAACCCGGACCCTGTTCAGGAAGGAATGAGAAATGGTATCACTTTTATCGCTCACCCAGTTCACGCTGATCACACCGATTGCGCCTTTGTTTTTCTCAACAAAATTGATAACCTCTGCATTGTTTGAGACGGCAAAGCATACATCCGGTAATTTGGGAAGGTTAAACTTTTCCCTGAAAAACCTGGTGTTACAGGATTTATAATTATCAAAAACGATCTTCAGGTCGCCGAGCTTCGACTTCGGATCAATCTCTTTCCACGACTTCGTTTTTCCTTTAAAAATTGCTTCCACCTGGTCAAAAAACAAGGTGCTGTCAGGATTATCCCGGTTCATGATAAATGCCACAGCGTCGTAGGCGACCTTCGTGGTTTTCGGATAGATCTGCCGGACATTCAGTTGCGTTTCTTCTTCCTTTGTCAGTTTCCTGCTGATGACCATAAGCTGAATGGAATCCTTCATGAATGCATTGATTACGTCAACTTCATTCCTGCAAAGTGTATCAATTTTCGCATACGGGTAGAGCGACTGGAAGGTATAAAGTTCCGCATCCACCAGGAGGCTATAGGAATCATCCAGCCCGATTTTAAATTTCCCCGACGTAGGTGAGTCTGTATCCGTAGATTTCGGTGCCCCTCCACAGGATGTAAGGAGCAGAATTGCCCATACTATGAGGAAACCCGGAATTCCGGAAATCTTGATTATTCTCATCTTCCTGATTATTAGTCTCTCAAAACTTTGAGATTCCACAATTGATAGAACACAAAAATATGAAATTTATTTCCTAATCAATAAATAATATTGATGAAACGGTAAGTTCAGGGATATTGCAGACGAATGAATTACGTATTGCACAAAGTTCCACAGAGAAGACACAGTGATGCACAGAGTATAATAAAGGAGAAATCATTTTTTTTCTCTGTGAAACTCTGTGAAACCTCAGTGATCTCTGTGTGATAACTTATGATCAGTTAACAGTGAACAATTGAAAGTGAAAAGATAACAGATAAAAACGAATAGTTTTGATGAAGAAACTGCTGAGAATGCTATTCCTCTTTGTTGGGATTCCGTAACGTGTACCTGGTGAGTTTCCACCCACCGTAAAGGAAAAGGAAGATGGCAAAGATGACTTTGACCGGCTTTGGAAGATAATTGAAACGTGAATCAAGCAGGACATAGAAGCCCAGGAGGATGAATGCGAGGGAAACACAAATCCCCAGTATTTTGCTGAATTTCGCCATGAAAAATCAGTGGATAACTTCCCAGTAAGGCAGGTCCGGATCCTCCGGCCATTGATTCCAGAAAACAGGTGTAACCTCTTTCCCGTCTTTCCTAAACAGCCGGTGCTGGTAAACCCCGATTACCGGATTAAAGAGAAGGTCGGTCACGCCAAGAATATTGGTGGCAAGCGAAGAACCATCCTTGGCCTTTTCCTTTTCACACTTCACGGTAAAGTCATTATGAATCAGCAGCTCCTTCAGAAAGGCTGCACGATCATCGGAGAGACCGGTTTCCACAACGGTACAACGTTCTCCTTCAATTTCTGCTACGATATGTTTGCCTTTGTTCAGTGCCATAATTGTTTCTTTATCCGGGTGATAATCGATATTAAAGTAATCCGTGACTTACATTCAGGATGAATTCATATACCGGGCTGTACAATCCAATCCCGATGATGCCGGCCATACATAGTGCGAGGCCAAGCTTCGAATATCCATCTGTCTTAAAATATGGAATCGCCTGATCGCTCCGGTTAAGGAACATGGCTTTCACAACGAGTAAATAATAATATAAAGAAATGATGGTGTTCAATACCGCGATAAAAACCAGGATGAACATTCCCTTTGAAGCAGCTGATGCAAAGAGGAAGAACTTTCCGAAGAAACCGGCCACCGGCGGGATCCCTGCAAGGGAAAAGAGTGCCAGCATCATCGCGAGACTCAGGAACGGATTGGTGCGGTAAAATCCATCATAATCATCAATGTTTTCTTTCCCGGTCTTGTTGTAGATAACGGTGGCAACACCGAAAGCGCCGAGGTTGGAGAAGATGTAAACCAGTACAAAATAGATCACGGTGGTCATGCCGAGTTGGCTCTGCCCGATGATACCAAGAAGGATGAAACCTGCCTGCGCGATTGAACTGAACGCCAGGAATCGTTTGATGTTCTTCTGCCGCATGGCAAAAAGGTTACCAATGGTCATCGTAAGAATAGCGATCACATAGATCACATCTTTCCACATCATGGCGATCTTTGCGAACACTGTAAAGAGCAGCATGGTAAAAATAAATACTGCGGCGCCCTTTGATACTACAGAAAGGTACGAGGTGATGTTGAACGGCGCTCCTTCGTAAACGTCGGCAGCCCATAGATGGAACGGCACCAGCGAGATCTTGAAAGCCATTCCTGCAAAGAAAAATATGAATGCAAGGATCTGCAGCGGGGTGGTGTTGAAAGCAATGGCAACTTCCGAGAAGTAAAGTGTTCCCGTTGTTCCATAGATCATCGACAAACCATAAAGCAGGATCCCGGAAGATAACGCTGATGTGAAGATCAGCTTCACACCGGCTTCGGCAGATTTTTCTTTGAAGCGATCCCATGCAGCAAGTGCAGCCAGGGGAATGGTTGCAAGTTCAAGCCCAAGGTAGAACATCAGGAAATCACCCGAAGAGATCATGTAATTCATCCCGATCAGGGTGGAAAGTAAGAGAATGTAAAACTCGCTGATCTTTTCCTTGTTCTCTTCCTTTTTCAGCCATTCGACCGACTGGATGAAGACGATCAGGGCACCGATGTTCAGGATATTCTTCAATGTCTGAATCAGGGGCGAAGTCTGGTACATCCCGCCAAACAGGTTGCCGGTCGGGCAGGGAAAGAATCCAGCAGCCGTAACGATAGCCAGTAGAATGATCGTCGGGTTAATGATCTTATGCTTCTTATCCTGGGGCAGAAATATCTCTATAAGCAACAGAATTACCATAACGGCAACCAGCAGTAATTCATTTCTCATTATAAGCATTGGTCTCTGTTTTTTTGATAATTACTCTCTTCTATTATTTCTTTTGAACCTATCAATTAATGGAGCGGACTTGCCATCAGCAACCGGTGTATAATCGGTCCCACACCGCCGCTGATCATCTCCGACAACCACAAGGGTGCAAGACCGATTGCGGTGATCCCGAAGATCAAAACCCCAGTACTTATTTTCTCATGCCACTTGGCATCCGTCAGGCCTTCGAATTCCGGGTTCTTTATTTTTCCGAACAGCAAAATCCCGACAACACGCAGGATATACACTGCAGTAACCACGATGGAAGAAACCGCGATGATCGTCGCCACACGGTGAAATGTATCGGCATTCTGGAACGCTCCGACGAAGATTGTCATTTCGGCAACAAACCCGCTGAACCCCGGAAGTCCGAGTGATGCAAGGCCACCAATCACGTAGCATACAGCAAGGAATGGCATGACCTTCATCAAACCGCCCATTTCGTTGATATACCGTGTATGGGTTCTTCCATAAATCATCCCGATCAGGGCAAAGAAGAGGGCCGTCATGATACCGTGGGAGATCATCTGGAGAATGGCGCCGTTCATGGCCGTCTGATTGAACATCAGGATCGCGAAGAGCACAAGCGCGCAATGGCTCACCGATGAATAGGCATTGATATACTTAAGGTCTTTCTGCCAGATGGCACCCAGCGCACCGTAGATAACGCCGGTTGCCGTGAGAATGATAAAGATCCATGCCAGCTCATGCGCGGCTTCCGGTAAAAGAAATACAGCAACGCGGAAACAACCGTAACCGCCCAGTTTCATCAGCACTCCTGCATGAAGCATGGAGACTGCTGTAGGCGCCGAAGCATGACCATCGGGTGACCATGTATGGAACGGGAACAGTGCACCAAGAACCCCGAAGCCTATAAAAAGGAAGGGGAAAAAGAATTTCTGTGTGGCGACCGGTATATGTACTTTTGCAATTTCAAGGATGTTGAATGTAAGCTGACCACCGCCGGTATTCGAATTGAAGTATAATCCAAGAAGTCCGACCAGGATCAGTGCCGATCCGCCCATCAGCATCAGCGTCAGTTTCATGGCCGAATATTCCCTCGGACCACTTCCCCATATCCCGATTAATAAGTACATCGGAATTACAGCAATTTCATAGAACAGGAATAGTGTGAAGAGGTCGAGCGAAATGAAGAAGCCGAAAACCCCGGCCGACAAAAGGATCAGCGTGATGAAGAATTCTTTTGTAAGATCTTTGACTTCCCATGAGGCAAAGATCCCGGCAAAGATCACAATGGAGGTCAGCCCGATCATGGCAACAGAGATGCCATCGACTCCAATATAATAATGGATGTTCAGGCTTGGGTACCAGACAACATCTTTCACAAACAGCATCTCCGACATATTTCCTCCCTTGCGTGCAAGCAGGTAAAGGATGATCAGCATTGCTGCATTGAGCAGCTGCAGGGTCATTCCAACGGCGGCCACCCATTTGACTTGTTTCGCTTCCTTGCAGAAAAGTATCCCGATAATCGTAAGGGTCGGGATGATAATAAATGAGGTCAGAATATCCATTCGTTCAACAATTAATTAGTCCATAAATAGATGAATGCCATGGCTAATGCTACTGCTCCGGTGATGAAAACCCATGCATATTGCTGCAGCTGCCCTGACTGGAAACCCTTGATCTTTGTGGAAACTCCGTTTGTCACATACGAAATCCCGTTCATCGAACCATCCACGATGTGGCGGTCGAACCATGCGATTGGCTGGGAAACATAATTGAAGATGATCTTCTTGGTGATGAAGAGATAGACTTCATCGATGTAGAATTTCCGGAACGCCGCACGGTAAAAACCACCAAGCGACGCTGAAACCCGTTCAGGAATATTTGTCTCTTTTTTATACAGAACCATGGCAATCAATGCACCGATCACACCAACCAGGACTGCCGGGATGGCAACAAACGGTTCGATGTGCATCGGGAATGGCTTTCCATCGGATGTTACAAATGAGGCAAACGGGATAAGTCCTGCAAAGATCGCACCCAGTGACAGGAGCATCAGGGGGATCGTCATCACTTTCGGCGCTTCATGCGGGGTGTGATGATAATGCTGTTCCTTGCCCCAGAAAATCGAGAAGTATAACCTGAACATGTAGAATGCGGTCAGCCCGGAGATGATTAAACCCAGGATGAACAGCATCATGCTCTTCTCCTGTCCTGCAGCGAGGATCTCGTCCTTGCTGAAGAAACCTGCCAATGGCGGAATACCGGCAATGGACAAACAGGCGATCAGGAATGTAATATGGGTGATCGGGAGATGTTTTCTCAATCCTCCCATATCGTTCATCACATTGCTGTGAACGGCATGAATGATCGCTCCAGCACCAAGGAATAAAAGTGCTTTGAAGAATGCGTGTGTAAAGAGGTGGAACATGGAAGCCATGAAGCCTAATCCTTGTTCTTCACCATATCCTGAAACCCCAAGGGCAAACATCATCAAACCGATCTGTGACATCGTGGAATAGGCCAGCACACGCTTGATATCAAATTGTGTACAGGCAATGATCGCAGCGAAGATGGAACTGAATGCACCCACATACATCACCACATCGAGCGCTGCCGGTGCTGAAAAATGAAAGATCGGGAACAACCGTGCTACCAGGTAAACACCGGCAACAACCATCGTTGCCGCATGGATCAGTGCCGAAACAGGCGTCGGACCTTCCATGGCATCGGGCAGCCAGATATGTAACGGAAACATGGCCGACTTTCCTGCACCGCCCATGAAGATGAAGATCATCGACCAGGTCATGGTTGACAAGCCAAGGAACATGATACCGCTGCCCTGGAGCATGGCCGGTCCTTTCGGATCGGTGAGCGAGACAAAATCAAAAGTCCCTGTTGTGAACGAAAGAATCAAAATTCCTATCAGGAAGCCAAGATCCGCGAATCGTGTAACAATGAACGCCTTTTTAGATGCCGCCACCGCAGTATCCTTCTCATAATAAAAACCAATTAACAAGAAGGAAGATACACCCACGAGTTCCCAGAAAATGTACATCTGGAAAATGTTTGTTGCAACAACAAGTCCCAGCATGGAAAAACTAAAGAGCGAAAGGAATGCGAAGAACCGCATGTAGCCTTTTTCCCCCTGCATGTATCCAATGCTGTAAAGATGGACCATGAAGGAAACCGTGGTGATCACGATCAGCATCATTACGGAGATCGGATCCAGCAGAACACCCAGGTCGATGTGAAGCTTGTCGGTGAGTTTCAGCCAGACTGTATTGTACGCGATCAGCTTCTGAAATGCTTCCCCTGCCTTAGGAATGACAAAAAAGTACTGGTAGGCAGTATAATAGGAAAGCGCCATGGAAGTGAACAGGCCTGATGTTCCGATAACCCCGGAAACCAGCGGCTTGAACTTGTTTCCGAAGAAACCCACCAGGACAAAGACGAACAACGGTATCAGAACGATCCAGATGGTGTAAGTGAAATCGATCATATCTTGACTTGTTTACGAGTTACTTTTTCTTTGAATAACTAAAATTTCATTTCGTCCATCTTCTCCACATCGATATTTACAAGCCTTCTGTAAATGTTGATGATGATAGCAATCGCAACCGAAGCTTCGGAAGCAGCCACGGCAATAATAAAGATCGAGAAGAACATGCCCTCCAGGTGACCCGGGTAAAGCAGTTTGTTGAATGCAACGAAATTGATGTTCACGGAATTCAGGATCAGCTCGAGCGACATCAGCATTGTGATCAGGTTCTTCCTGACCAGGAATCCATAAATACCTACGAAAAACATGATTGTTGCTACAATCAGGAACCAGGATAAGGGAACGCCGTCAAACATACTATTGATATTGGTATACGTTAACTAGATTTTGTTTTTTTAATGCAGGAATTCAGAATGCAGGGATTCAGAATTCTAAATTAAACAATTAGTCTTTTCTCTTCTTCGCAATAATGATCGACCCGATCATGGCTGCCAGCAATAAAATACTGATCACTTCAAACGGCAGTGCATACCCGAATTTCTCCGTGCTGATCATGGCTTTCCCGATGTCATCAATATTGGTCCGTTCAGTTGAAAGATCCGAGACGGCAATGGGAAAGTTGTATTGCAGGATCGCATAAATAGAAACGCCGGCGCCCGCCAGAGCAGCAATTGCTGCAAAGATCTTCTTTGACATCGAAGGCGCTTCAAGCTTTTGCCCGACCTGGCTTGTGAGCAGGATCGAGAAGATGATCAGCACAACGATACCCCCGGCATACAAAGTAAGCTGGATCGCTGCAAGGAAGTTGAACCGCAGCATGAAATAAAGCCCGGCAGTTGCAATGAGGACAAACAGCAGGAAAGTCGCTGCACGGAGAATCCGTCGGCTGGTAACAGTCAGGATGGAGAAGATCACGATGACCGCCGAAAAGATAAAAAACATGATTTGATTGCTCGTCATTCTTCAATACCTTTTATGATGGATGAACCGGGTTGATTTAAGATCTTGGTAAGCTTGGCGCGGTCGAACACTGCATGTTCGAATTTCTGTCCGAAAGTCAGTGCATTCGAAGGACAGGTCTTGACACAAAGACTGCAGAAAGTGCACATCGACAGGTGATAGATGTGCTTGTCGATGATCCGTTGCTTCTTGCCGTCAGGTGTATCAACCCTTACGGAGACGATCTCGATTGATCCGTTCGGACAATTATTTTCGCAGATCCCGCAACCGGTGCAGCGATGCTGGTTGTTTGCATCATGCGGCATGATCACCTCGCCTTTGAACCGGTCGTACATTTTCAATGTTTTCCGGTTTTCCGGGTATTGCTGTGTGACAATCTGCCCGGGGCTGAAGAAATACTTCCCGGTGACACCCATTCCGATCAGGAGCGACTTTACACCGTCGTAGATTTCAGCAAAATATCCAAAAAAGTTGTTCATAGTTTTTTAGAAATGCCAACCCATTAATACTATAAATGCCATCACCAGGATATTGACCAGGTTGATGGGTAACAGATATTTCCATTCCAGGGTAAGGAGCTGGTCGATACGTAAACGCGGGAATGTCCATTTGAACCACATCATCAGGAAGATCACAAAAGCGGTCTTGCCGAAATACCAGACAAATGGCGGGATGTAATCCATGATGTTGTTCAGTCCTACCCAGCCTCCTACATGGAACGGCATCCAGCCTCCCAGGAAAACGGTAGCAGCAATTGAAGCAACAATGAACATATTCATGTATTCAGCCAGGAAGAAGAAGGCGAATTTGATCCCGGAATATTCAGTATGAAAACCTGCGGTAAGTTCTGATTCAGCTTCGGCCAGGTCGAACGGGCCGCGGTTTGTCTCTGCAGTGGAAGATATCAGGAAAAGAATGAATGCAATGAAAGCAGGAATATGACCTTTGAAAATGAACCAGCCGTTGGCCTGTCCTTCAACGATCGTCGAGAACTGCATCGACCCGGCAAGGATCACGATGGTGATGAGTGATAATCCGACCGACAATTCATAAGAGACGATCTGTGCACCACTACGCATTGCGCCGATCAGCGAATATTTGTTGTTGCTCGACCAGCCGGCGAGCAGGATCCCGACAACCCCGAGTGAAGAGACGGCGATCACGTATAATACACCGATATCAAAATCGATTGCATGCAGCCCTTTCGCAAAGGGAATTGCCGCAATTGCCATGAATGAAGCAATGATGACAATGAACGGGGCAAGATTGAAAAGCAGCTTATCAGAATTTTTAATGGTGATCAGTTCTTTCATCAGCAACTTGATGAAGTCGGCGATCGTCTGGAAGACCCCGTAAGGACCAACCCTGTTCGGGCCCACACGGTTCTGCATGAAGGCACAGACCTTGCGTTCGGCATAAACAAGGAACAACCCGACCACTGCATAGAAGAGAAGGAAGACCAACCCGATGATCGTCATCTCCGCTATCAATGCCCAGATTGGCGGCAGCCAATGGTAAAGGGCTTCATGGATCGGCTTGGTCAATAAGGAGAAATCGTAAATAAAAGAAGCCATATCGTATCGAAATTATCTGTCAATATCCGGAATTACAAAATCAAGGGAACCACCGATAGCCACGAGGTCAGCAATTTTCAGATCCCTGCTTATATGATCCAGGGCGCTCAGGTTGCTGAAATTGGGTGAACGGAATTTGATGCGGAAAGGGGTCTTGTTGCCATCACTGATGCAATAGATCCCCAGTTCACCCCTGGCCGACTCCATGCGCTGGTAATATTCACCGGCTGGAAGTTTAATCACCGCTTTCATCTTGGCAGAGAAATCACCTGCCGGGATGTTGTCGATCAGCTGTTCAATGATCTTCATCGATTCATGCATCTCGTCCATCCTGGCAATGTAACGGTGATATGTATCTCCTTCGTTAAAGAGGATCTCTTTGAAATCAACTTTGTCATACAAACCATACGGGTGATGCTTGCGAACATCGCAGGAGAAGCCGGATGCGCGCCCGGAAGGCCCTGTTACACCGTAACTGATCGCATCTTCTTTTGAAAGAATCCCGACACCCTTCGAGCGGTTCATGAAGATGATATTTCCCGAAAGTAGCCGGTCGTAATCCTTGATCTTTTTCCTGAAATACTTAATGAAATCCTTAACGCTCTTCTGGAAATTCGGGTGAATGTCCCACATCAGTCCGCCGGGTGTATAATAACTATGCAGCAATCGTGAACCGCAGGACTCTTCGAAAATATCGAGGATTTTTTCCCGGTCCCTGAGCCCATAAAAGAAACAGGTCAGCCCGCCAAGGTCCATCCCGAAGCTGGCCCACCAGAGCTGGTGCGACTGGATCCGCGTGAGTTCATCGATGATGGTACGGATGTATTTTACCCTTTCAGGCACTTCTATCTGCAAGGCATCTTCAACCAGCAGGCAGACGCCGTGGTTGTTGATGTGGGCAGAGAGGTAATCCATCCGGTCGGTCAGATGAATGATCTGCGGATAGGTGTCTTTTTCACACATCTTCTCGATCCCGCGATGAATGTAGCCGCAGTGTGGCTTGAGGCTTTTCACAATCTCTCCCTGGAGGGAAACAACCAGCCGCAACACGCCGTGCGTGGAGGGATGCTGCGGACCCATATTGATATGGTATTCCTCTTCCTCGATGGCTTTGACGGGTGTATGGATAACTTCTTTCATACTTACAATTCAACGATGTTTACTTCGTCTTTATAATCTTTTCTCAATGGATATCCTTTCCAGTTCTCGTCCAGGAAAATCCTTCGTAAATCGGGATGGTTGTTGAATTTTATCCCGAGGAGATCATACACTTCCCGTTCGAGAAATTCAGCGGTTCTCCAGATGTCGCAAACGGTATCAAAGGCAGGATTGACACGGTCCTCTGTCTTTACCTTCAGAACGATGGAATGCTTATGCTTCGTGGAGCTCAGATGATAAACCACCATCAGGTATTTTATCATATCCACGCCGGTGAGGCAGAAGAGGTAATCAAATGCGGTATCTTCCGAAGCTCTCAGGGCCCGGGCTGTAGAATGAAGCTTCCCTGCCGGGATGAACGCGGTGAGGAATTGTTTGTTCTCCTCGAATTCGGCTTCAGGGACCAGGGAGGTTATTCTTTCCTTTAATTTTTCAAGATCCATTGCTATGATTAATGTGAAGGATTTTCTTTTTTATTTTTTTACCACTAAGGCACTAAGAACACTAAGAACACTAAGAACACTAAGAATTACTAAGGCTATTGAATATTTGACAGTCAGGATGATTTGTTTTTATAATCATTTTTCTTAGTGTAACTAAGTGACCTAAGTGCCTCAGTGGTTTTGGTTGAATTCAATAATTCAAATTTCAAACAATCTTATTTAAATTTTCTGTATTCTCTTTACATCTGCGATCGTAGCAAGTTTGATCTTGCGCTGCAGCTGCATGACGCCGTACAACAATGCCTCCGGGCGTGGTGGACAGCCGGGAATGTAGACATCCACCGGGATCACGTGATCCACACCACGAACAACATGATAACAATTATAAAAGAAGGGCCCACCGGAAACGGCACATGCACCCATGGCAATGACATATTTCGGTTCCGACATCTGGTCGTACAACCGTTTCAGCACGGGAGCCATTTTGTTGACAATGGTTCCGGCTACAACGATGACGTCGGCCTGGCGGGGACTGGCACGGTAAACTTCGATCCCGAAGCGGGCAAAGTCATGACGTGCAGCGCCTGTTGCCATCATCTCGATACCGCAGCAACTGGTTGCGAAGGTCAGTGGCCAGACTGAATTCGACCGTCCCCAGTCGATCACATCATCAATGGTTGTAAGAAGAACATTTCCACCGGTATGTTTGAAGGTTTCCAGGGTCGCGTTATCCTGGAAATCCGCTTCTTTCATGTTTTTTATTCCCATTTCAAGGCTCCTTTCTTCCAGGCATATAACAACCCGATACCAAGTACGAAGAAGAAGATCACGATCTCAACGAAACCATTCATACCAGCAGTTTTCATGACCTTGGCCCAGGGAAAAATAAATACGGTTTCAACATCAAACACCAGGAAAATGATGGCAAATAAATAGTAGCCAACATTGAACTGGAGCCAGGATAAACCCTCAGTCGGGATCCCGCATTCGTAGGTTTCTGATTTCTGTGGATTGGTCGAGGTTGGAGGAATATAGCTCGAGAACAGCAGGGCAATGCCAACGAGAAATGCCCCGACAATAAAGAATAAGATCAGGCTTTCTGCACTCATAGTGTGAATTTGTTAACAGGTAATAGCGGCGCAAATTTATAAATTAATCCCATACAAACTAATGGCCCGGAATGAAGAAATGCAAATATCAGAACCAGTTAAGGATAGATCAGCAGGATCGGTGAGAAAGATCAGTGGTTGGGGTGATTTAACCATTCAGGCAATAGGCAGTAGGCAATAGGCAGTAGAAAAAGTGTTCCGCCTTCGTGGAACTATTTCTGACTATTCACTGTTACCTGTTACTTGTTAACAGGTAATTTTTCATTGTTAACTGAGGACTAAGTTAACAGAGAATAGCTTACTTGGATGGTTTATTTCAGCAAAACAGGCACAAAAGAAACTGGAGGAATCTATTATGCCTGTCCTGGTGAAACTAGTATTCTGTGAAATTAAACCATCATTGGCAAATCGGGTTTAACAATTTTATCAATCAATCTCCGGTGGGTATTTCCAGCCCGGTTGAGAAAGATTTAAAGTTGCTTTGATCAGACTAAAATGAAAACCCGAGGTCAAGGTTAATTGAATTTATGCCACCATCTTCTGCATTTTGCAAAAGATATCCGACACCTATATTTAATGCAGATCTTGGGCTTACTTTAATGCTGACCCCCAGGGAAGGATTTAACATAAAGCCAAGTCCCCTGAATTCTGGCGTTGCCTCAAGCGTATAACCAATCCCTATGGCAACATAAGGAGAAACCATATAATCGATAAAATGCGCCCTGATATCTAAAAATAATGGGATTACAAGGCTTGAATTGTCATCATCAAAATAATACTTGATACCGGTACCAAAACCAAGGGAAATGTATGGGTTGAACTGATAACCATTGATAAAGTCGAATTTTGCAAAATCTATTCCCTTCGAGTCATGACCTGCCCCAAAACCATATCCAACATTAAGGATTCCAAGATAACCTGACTTTAAGCCGGAACTGCTGTTTGATTTTTTTGCTGTATTCAATCCGGGTTCTTTAGTTATTTTATCTATCTCTTCCATTTTATAGACAAAGGCATTTTTGTCTGCTGTCTCAATTTTCAGTGACACATTGGGAATTTGTTCGATGATGGTTCCCCTGATAATACTTCCGTTTTTCAAATAAATAACATCCTGATAACTCTGTTGTGCAAAGGCAAACAATCCAATCGTCAGGAATAATAAAACAGTAAAAATCTTTTTCATGTAAACAACTTTTAACTTTTTATTTTCAGATGGCCTTTCAGCATCATCCCGTTTATTATCGTGGATTCTGGGCTCCACCATTTTTGTTTAACAAGAATATCAGTTAAGAACTGTCGAATGGTTTCTTTGATGATTGGCACATTTTTCTTTTATTTACATTAAAGAATCCGGGGTCATTGACACTTCTTGTTCTCTTTTAATTCCATCAGAAGTGGTTTTGCCAGGGTTTCTGAAATCTTTTCTATTAAAATAGTAAAATCTGCAAAATGTGTTTTTGTCGTAAGTTCAATGTATGTGATCCTGCCACGAACAACTTTTATTGAAATGGGTTCTGAAACTGTAAATTTATTTCCTGTAAGCGAAATTTTATGAACACCGGGAGTGACATAATGAACAGAGTAGCGATTGCTCTTCAGTTTACATATAGGAGAATCATCAATGGCCATATTAAACGTAACCCCGCTTCCACTGTATCCGTTTTTCCGGATAAAATACACCTGACCCATTTCACCTTCAAATTGCCTGGGTTCAATTTGGTTAAAGACCTCTTTTGAACCATTCTCATAAAGAATCATATATACATCGGACTTCAGGATAGAATAGGTAGGGCCGGTTTGGTTGTCTGCTTTTTTATACTTGACTTCAGTTGGTGAAATCTCAAGTACTTTGACCCGGATTGAATCTGCAGAAGTATTAACAATTACATCCTGGGAATAACATTTGCACATTGCTGCAAATACTATAAATGCTGCGATGATGATTTTTTTCATTGTTTTTGAATTTTGTTGTTACACGCTTCTTATATCGAATAAAGTTTTCAGATTATCATTGCTTGTCCACGACTCTAGGTAATACGCACCTGTTCCTTAACGCACACACCCTGTTCAATAAGACAACCACTAACAAATATATAACAATTATGTTTATACATGAATTTGTTAGGGTAAAATATTTTTGTTCAGAAAAGAGGCACAAGGCATGTTGAGGCAATAGGCAGTAGGCAATAGGCAATAGGAATTGGGGGAAATCCATGGATTGGAATCGTAAATCGTAAATCAAACCTTCAATCGTAAATCGTAAGTCGTCTGATCGTAAATTTTTCTTCGTGGGTCGTGAAACTTTTATTTCTTTTCAGCGAAACTCTGCGAAGAACTCTGCGAAGAACTCTGCGAAACTCTGCGAGAAAAATTATCTGCCATTTTTACCTGTCCCGGAAATTTTACTCTTAAGGATCCTATAGTTTGAGTATAGTTTGCCTATACTGTTCGTTTATGCTGGCAAATTGTCAGTAAGCAGGATTAAAAATGCATACCGGCACCCGATAAAATCTGGTACACCCCGAAGAGCGCCAGCGCGATCGCCGATACAAGGATCGATACCTTCGTCACCCGCGGACCGAAATTCCGTGCAGTTGCAAAAAGGAATATCATCCCGAAGGAATAGACGACCATTGACCCGTAAAACCCTGCCAGCAGCACAATGCCATTAAGCGGAGTTTCTGTCCAGGCCTTAATGAGCATTGGCCCCATCACCAAGCCCCAGCCGATATAAGCATTCGGATTCAGAACATTGATCACAACCCCTTTGAAAAAGGTCGAATACTTATTTGCACCGGGCGCTTCCCCGGTTGTAAATGTCTTCCATGCCAGGTATGCCTTGAATGCAAGATACAGGAGGAATGCCCCCCCCAGGAACTGCATGATCACCAAAAGTTCCTTTGGTAAATTGGACAGGATCAGTACCACAATGAATATTACCGGGATATCACTGATCAGCGGAATGAATATCAATGGAAATGCTTTTCGCCAGCCGCTCATCAGGCTCTGCGACAGCAGGAATGCCTGGAACGGCCCCGGCTGAACAACACAGGCAAACGAATATCCGATAGCGAAAAGCAGGTAGTTGAGCATGTTCTGATGCATTCCGGTTCAGCTACAAATATAGGAATTCGTATTGCAGGAATTCAGAACTGCACCGAGATTTCGCCACTGATGATCCTCCCCGGACTGCGCAGCAGTTTGTCATCGACATATGTAACATTGAAGATATTGTCGACATTGAGTGCCAGTTTAAGGTTATTGAAGAAGATATGCCATGCCCTGAAACCAACCGTATTATATGCCGGGAATTTGGAGACCAGGAGATCCGGATCGGGCTCGTTCATGTCGTTGATCCATCGCGAACCAATATATTTCCAGATGAGGTTGCAACTGAGGACCTTGTTTTTCCATGTAACGCCAGCAGAGACCTTGTTCATCGGAACATCAATGAGAAACTTTCCCGTGATATCATCCGCCCTGGGATTGATCAGTGTATAACTCCGGATCTTACTCCAGGCGTAAGTATAATTGGCAAAGATCGAGAGCCAGGGACAGGGATCATAATCAAGATCCAGCTCAACGCCAAAGATATCTACCAGGCTGATGTTTCGCTTCTGAAGGATCGCCTTCTTGTAACCCATATTCACAGAATCCCCGGTGTTCACATAATACATGAAGTCGTGCCCGATTGAATAATAAACAGAAGGAGAAATATGAATCTTCTTCACTATCATGGCATCAAATCCAAGCTCAATGTTGTCGATGTATTCAGGATTCAGTGCGGGATTGGAGATCTTGTACCCGTTGTGGATCTTACCGCTCCGGCAGAGATCATCCAGCATGGGCGCCCTGAATCCCCGGGCAACCGAAAGAAATATCCTGGTTTCAGGATTGAACCGGTATTGAACGGATAACTTCGGATCAAGTTGATTCCACTGATGGCCTGGGATTAGTGTATCCGAATAATGCATAAGGTTCACCACCGAATACGACGGGTTTTCAATGGTAAAGGAACCGTCATGGAAGCGGGCCCAATCGAGACGAACACCCAGGTTGATCTCAACCCTGCCTTTAAACAAGGTGATCTCGTCCTGTAAAAAGAAACCATAATTCTCCATCCTGCCTGAATTCGAGATCAGGTCAGTGGATGTGTAATAAATATCCTGCCCGTCAACACTGCCGAACCTGGCTTCAATACCACCAGTCAGGATGTTGCTTTTGTACGGACCTGCCGAAACAGTAACCAACCCGCCGGCATCGTTTCGCGTGGATTCGACTAAATAAAGATTGTATTCTGCATCACTCATGAACTCATTCAGCCGTTCAAAATACTCGGTCAGGTTGTAGGCATGCAGCTTCCAGCGGAACAATCCCTGCCCGCCATTGTAATGAACCACGGTCTGCCACGTATTATGCCGTTCGTACGCGCCATCCACCTCATAGATCTGGATCCCGCGGCCCCGCTTGTCGTTGAAGAAGTTGCAACTCACATCCAGCGTACTGCCGGCGTTGAACTGGTATCCGATCTTTGCTCCGATGTCGGCTTCCCTGACAAAGTTATTGACGGTGAATGTATCAGATTTTTCAAGGTATTCGGGGATCTCTGCATTGTAGCCGTCGCTGCGGGTGTAAAAGCCGTTCAGGCTGTAAATAAATCCTTTGCTGCTGTCACCTTTTTTCAACTTGCCCGACAGGTAATAGCGGCCGTTGATGGTGTTAAAAGTACCATATTCAACTGCAGCCGAGCCGGAAATGATCTTATCGGGGATTCTCGTTTTAATGTTTATGATCCCGCCCATGGCATTACTACCATAAATGACACTACCCGGACCCTTGATCACGCTGATCTGGTCAATGTTTTCGCGGTTGATCAGGTGCCAGTTTACGGTTCCTTCATCGGCTTTGTTTACAGGAATATCATCCAGCAAAACGAGGGTGCGCCCCTGGTCGTTACCGCTCAGTCCGCGCATGGAGACCACATCGTCATTGCCATAGATCCCGGTCGTGCTGTTCAGGTTCACACCGGAGAGGTTGTCAAGTATCTGTGGAATGCTTTGCCCCGGGTTGTCTTTGATGTTTTCAGAAGTGATCATGTTGATCCGCATCGGGATTTCAAGGATGTTCTTTTCTGTTTTTTTCCCGGTGATTTCAATCTCTGAGCCAACAATACTAACCGAGATGAGAGAAAAATTCACGGTCATAGTCTGGCCATCCATAGTCCGGATGGTCTTCTCTTCACCCTGGTAGCCGACGAAAGTGGCCTTCAGCGTATATTCACCTTTGGCAATAGCATGAAATGAGAACCCTCCGTCTTTCCCGGTGATTGTTCCCAGCTTCGTGCCTTCTATCCGGATGTGAGCGCCCTCGAGCGGAATGGAATCATTGGCACGGATAACCCGTCCGGTAATGCTGCCACCGGCAAAACACACCGGTGATAAAAAAAGAACCAGGCCTGTAGTCAGGAAAAAAATCCATTTTCCAGGCCCGGTCTTCATAACAGTTTTACGAAGAGAGATCAATCAACAAGAAACTTAACAGAATAAGGTTTGTCTCTGTCAACGAAACCGACTTTCAGGATGTAGGTTCCTTTGCTGATGTTTCCAAGGTCAATGCCAAAATTTGATCCCTCGCTCCTGGTGTTGTATAGGGTTCTGCCACTCATATCGAAAACTTCAATGGAAGTGACGGGCACTCTTGATTCGAGGGTAAATTTCCCATGATTAGGAACAGGGTAGATATTCAGGCGGTTTGTGAAGATGATATCATCGGTTCCGAGTGTGCTTGTTCCGGTCACAAGAATATCATCCATCATGCTGATACCATTGGCAGTCAGAGCAGCACCGTTAACATCCAGGTTTGAAGTCATGATCCAGCGGATATAAACAGATGTTGTTCCTGAATTGCTAACAGGTACTGCGAGGTTCGTTACTTTTCCTGTCGTCCAGTCATTTCCGACAACAACAGTTCCGCCGGTAATGTCAGCATAGGTTCCGCCGCTTAGCTTCCACTGCAGCTTGAAATCTTTCGGTCCTGCTGCATAGGTTGTATAACCGCCTTTCTGGGAAGACGAAACCTTAAGGTTGGTATAATTGGGTGCTTTGAATTTGATCGACCAGTATTTCTGACCAGATCCGTTGTCCCAACCTGTAGTTGCTGCGGCATAATTTGTTGCTCCATCTGCAAAGAAGATGCTGTTAATCGTGGTATCATTCGGGGTAACCCAGTTAAAACGCAGGTCGTATCCTTTGTTCTGGGAAGTTCCCATGGTGGCATTCAGGCTGTCAGCGCCGGAGTTTACCGGGAAATTCCATCCGGTGATTGTGTCCTGTGCGAAGAGTGCACCGGAAATAATGGTCAATGCAAGAACGAGGTAAAGTTTTTTCATAGGTTTTTGTTTTTAGGTTTATTGTTGAATTTTGAGTGAAAATGTGATTTTTCCTGTAGCGTCATAATCGGCCGAGATCACTTTAATGAGACCTTTTTTTCCTGTGGCAGTGAGAAAAGGAATGATATCCCCCGGATTCGACCATTTGAATTTTCTTTTTCCCCACACATCATCGTAGGAGAGTGTCAGCAAACTGTCGTTGTGACAATTCTCATAAGCAACCGGATCAACCGGATCTGAATCCACGCTGATATCCCATTTGGTATAATTCAGTGTTGTCCAGCTGGCAATGAACGGGTAGTAGGTCGTGATACCGCCTCCCAGTTCACCGGGTGAAGAGAATGTAGGTGACGGCAGGTCTTCGTCCACGAAATAATAGGTGATGACCTGGATCAGCGACTGATTCAGCGCGGCGGTATCGGCATGATAGACCCTGCCAGTGGAAGGATCAAGAAACTGCCCATACTGGGTATTCCCCTGGTAACCCATCGTCAGCGAAGGGAATTCGAAAATCCCGCCCCAGGTTGAGTTGGGGTCTTTGAAGATTGTCAGCCCGGCTGTCGCAAACTGCCTGTTCTTGTCCATTACCTGCACAGTCCATCGGGCCTGGTCTTCCACACTTTGGTAAAAGGTTTTATTGATGTTGAACGAAGGTGTATTCATCCCCGTGTCAAAGACCACTTTTGAGCTTCCGTCGGGCATCACCTTTTTCACGACCAGGTTGGTGATATTGGCATCGGAGGAGTTGCCCGTTATCCCGAAGAGTATCGGATGGCCGATGGCCACAACCGACTGGTCGGGAGTATAGGGTGACCCTGATCTCAGCGAAACAATGGGCGGAGACGGGTTTTTGTCTTTTTTGCAGCTGAAGAAAAACAGCGGGAATACAAGCAACAGCAAATAAAGGACAGATGATTTCGGAGTCATAATACTTTTGTTACGGACACATTCAATCAAACCGGATATGAGCAGCCGGTAACGATAAACCGTGGCAAAAGTAAATTATATTCCGATATGTTCAATGATGCATGTCGGAAATTATTTTCCCCTTCTTTGATCTGGTCAGAATCAGCTGTTTTAATAATAACCGAAGAGGCACTGTGATGCAAAGAAAAATTGAATTAACAAGTAAGACTCTGCTCCTTTGTGACCATTGTGTCAATCGTTGTGAGCTTTGTGATGATAAAATTTTTATCTTTGAATCCTGATTATATCAATATCCACCGGAAATTGTTTGCCTGTGGTTTTTCACCACTAAGGCATTTAGACCACTTAGAATCACTAAGTGCTTTGAATAATTGCAAACTAAAACCCGTGTCTTATAAAATTCTTCTTCGTGTTCCTTAGTGTTCTCAGTGGTTAAAAATATTCTATGAAAAAACTTTTAAAAATATCCGCCCTGATTGTTCTCCTCCAACTATCATTTACTATCCAGGCCAATGCACAATTGAAAGATATATCCCTGACCATTCACCTCCGCGGAGTTTACTCAAGCAAGATCACCCTGCTGGCACTGACAGACAATAAGCTCTTCAAGCCATTCCAAGAAGTTCCTGTCATGAACAATGGTGAAACAACAAAGATCACCATCCCGCAAGATCATCTTCCCGGTGAGTTCGTCCTGAGGTTTGACTACAAGGAAAAGGAATCCAGCACACCTTACCCGTCTGAAAAAAACATCTTCATCAATGACCAGGACCTTGAACTCCGGGTCAGCCCGGTGTATTGTAACAATGCCGACAGTACAAAATTCCAGCCCGATGAAAGAGAAAACGCCGGGTTTGTACGGTTTTCAAAAGAGAATGCAACGCGGAAGGAAAAACTTGGATTGCTGCAAAACTTCCTGATGAATTATGATGATCCGGATTCGAAGTTCTTCAAACAGGGAATTAAGGAATATGAACAACGCCGGGAGATTTATAACCAATGGCTGAAAACTATGGAACAACAGGATAAAGATTTATTTGTAAGTAACCTGTATTGCTTTCAGTTTGTTCCCGGTGTAACATGGCGAGGAAGCGAGAACGACAGGGTCAGTAACCTGATCAGCCATTATTTTGACGGCATGGATTTTAATTCACCGATGATCATTAAAACCTCTGAACTGAATAAATGGATGGATAGTTATGTAAACCTCTACGGACAACAGGCAAGGACCGTTGCTTTGCGTGATTCGCTTTTCCCTCTGGCAGGAAAGACTGCCATTGAAAAAGCAAAAAAAGGGAATCCGCTGGTTTATGGCTGGATGGTGGATTATTTTTATCGTGGCTACGAAACCAATGGCATCACATCAGGAATGAAGATACTTGAACCCTATATGAATGATCCGAACTGCCTGACATCAAAAAGGCAGGAAATTGCCCGCAGGCTGAAGGGCATAGAAACACTGGTTGCAGGCAGCAGGGCCCCGGAAATTGACATGAATGGCCCGGATGGCAGCCCGTTTGTTTTAACTTCGTTTGAAACACCCTGTAAAAATATCCTGGTCCTTTTCTGGTCGGCTGGCTGCAGCCATTGTGCCGAACTGGTTGAAAAACTTTATCCATGGCAACAGCAACAGGATTTCCGGAAGGAGACTGATGTTATTGCCATCAGCCTGGATGAAACAGACGCGGAAAAGGCGGCATGGGAGAAGAAGATCCCGGACCTGAAAGGATGGAAGCATTTGCGCGCAGATGAGGGCATCCGGAGCAAAGTGGCGGCGGATTATTTTGTACTGGCAACACCCGTCATGGTTTTAATCGATGCCAAAACAAGGGAAATTATTGCTGTTCCGGATACATTCGAGGAATTAGCCAGCGCATTCCATTAAACCGTTTTTCTTTCTGAAATTGAATCCGTTTCTTTCACTACGAAGACGCAAAAATGTAACTTTGCATCATGATCTGCGTTGACAACACCATTATTTCCGACGATATCCGCGATGTCCTTTTCTGCTGCGACCTTCCCAAATGCAAGGGAATATGCTGCGTGGAAGGTGATGCCGGCGCCCCGCTGGAAGAAGAAGAGATCTCCCTTCTCGAGGATCACATCGACGAAATCAAACCGTTCATGGTGGAAGGAGGAATTGAGGAAGTAGAAAAGACCGGGATCTTTGATTACGACGCTGCCGGGAATTTCGTTACTCCCCTGATCAAAGGCCGGGAATGTGTATTTGTGTATTTTGAAAACGAGATTGCCCGATGTGCCATTGAAAAGGCATTCCAGGAAAAAGCCATCCCGTTTCCCAAGCCAATCTCATGCCATCTTTACCCGATCCGTATTTCCGAAATCGAATCAGGGGATGCCGTGAACTACCATAAATGGTCGATCTGCAGGAAGGCAATTGAAAATGGCCGCAAACTGAAGCTCCCGCTTTACCAGTTCCTGGAAGAACCATTGATCAGGAAATATGGCAGGAGCTGGTATAACAAACTGATTAAGCTGCTGTATTAGCGGACGTCGCAGCCAACTGGGCGGCACGTTTGGCAACAGCCAGTGTGGTCAGTTCCTTGTCAACCTGGTACAACCCGACATTATCGGCACCCACCATGCGGACCTTGTCCAGTATGGATTTCGCAGTGTTTTCCTCTTCGATCTGTTCAGTAATAAACCACTGCAGGAAGTTTCCGGTTGAAAAGTCTTTTTCCTTCACTGAAACGGAATAAAGTTCGTTGATCGACTGACTGATATATTCTTCGTGTTTAAGTACATTCTCAAATACATCAAGCAGGGATTTGAATTTGAGTACCGGTTTTTCCAGTTCAGCCAGCAGGGCGTGTCCTCCCCTGTTATTCAGGTAATGAATGAACTTTGACTGGTGCAAGCGCTCTTCTTCAACCTGTGCAAAAAGCCAGTCGGCTCCGCCGGGATAACCATTCGCCTGGCACCATGATGCCATTGAAAGATAAACGCGCGAGGAATGCTCCTCACGCTTTATCTGTTCTATTATTGCTTTTTCAATGATTTTAGTTACCATGATTCGGGATTTAATTGATTGCATAAAAATACAACAATTTATTACCGATTGGACGATTTACTCTTTCTGCTTGTTCTGTTTCTCCAGGCTCAAAGCAAGGAAGTGATAGATAACAAGGCTCAATCCCCCGAAAAGGCAGATCATTGAGAAATAGGATGCTTCTTCTCCAAGGTTGGTATACGCTGCAAATACCCTTCCCAGGATAATGCCGACCCCGATTCCGACAAGCAGTAATCCCCATTTCAGTTCTGCAGGAACATGGCTTTTTGTTTTAAACAATGAAGCATCAGCTCCTTTTTCAATAAGGAAAAGACGTTCTTTTCTTCTGACCAGGATATACACGATTCCGAAAACCATGGCGAAAAATGCGACTGGTATTAAAAATTCTTTGTCCATTGGGTAGCTTTTTAAAAGGTTCGTAGAAGTTATTTTGTCCCTTTTGACGACAATGGCACCTCAAGGTTACAGAAGAGGAGATTTTTTCTTTACCGGAGGATCACTTTCCTGTAAAGCACATGATCCTTGTTGACCAGTATAATGTAATAGATTCCCCGGGAATAGCTTGAAACATCAATACCTGCTCTAAATCCCGGAGAAATGTTTTCCCAGCTCTGGCGGTACATCTCCACTCCTTCGATGTTCATCAATGAGATCCGGGCGCTTTTATCCGCTTCCAAGAAGATCACATGAATAATATTATCCGCCGGATTCGGATAGATCTGAAAAGCCGGATTTGTCTCTTTTTCCGGAATTCCTGTACATGTCTTCACGACAATGAACTTCTGTGATGTGGCGCCCGCTCCGCATGAATTCATTCCCTGAACCGATACCTGGCCGGAAGCAGATTCCGGGCCGAAAGTTACAACTATGCTTGCTGTTCCTTCCCCGGAGGTTATATAGGCACCTGCAGGTAATTCCCAGAAATAGGAAGTTGCGGCAGTAATCACGGGAACAGCATAATGAATGTCCGAATGGTTAACGCAAACAGTATCTTTCCCGGCAATTGCACCCGGGGCATCCGGAAATGATTTGATGCCGACAAGTTTGCTTTGGGGATTGCTGTTGCCACAATCATTTCCTGCAACAACACTGACTGTTCCGACGCTGTTGCCCCAGGTTACCATGATCGACCGGGTATCCTGCCCACCTGTAATATTAGCTCCGGCAGGAACCGTCCAATAATATTTCGCAGCACCCGGCACATCCTCAACTGAAAATTGCTCAGGAGAATTCACACATGCACTATCCGGACCATTGATGAGCCCGGGCGAAACAGGCACCGAAAGAACGCTGATTGGTTTAACACTGGGGTTGCTGTTCCCGCATGCATTCCCGGCAATAACAGAAACAACTCCATCTGAATTGTTCCACTTCACTTCTATTGTTGGCGTGTTTTGACCCGATTGGATAGCGACTCCCCCGGGAACAGTCCAGGAGTATGAAGTTGCTCCGGGAACGGGCGAGATGCTGAACACAACATTTGAATCCCTGCAAACTGAGTCCTGGCCGGCAATCTGCCCCGGAGTTGAAGGAACATGCATAATCGTTACCTGGACGCTGTCTTCGGTTGTATGCCCGCCTGTATCACTTACCCGGACGTGATAAACTGTTGTCACAACAGGAGAAGCAAGCGGATTCCGTACAGAAGGATTATTTAAGTTCGTTGCCGGAAGCCAGGCATAGGTATAGGCCCCGACACCCCCCTGGGCATTGGCCATCAACTGGGATGTGCTTCCCGGACAGATATCAGGTGGTATTGCGTTGGTCGAAACGGTGATATACTGTGTGCTTTTTACTTTGATGGTAAGTGTCCGCTGGTGTATTGGCGTACCGTTGGGCCCTTCGGCCTGGACCAGGGCATTGTAGTACCCCAGCGGAATTGTACCCGAAGATTTTATACGCATCACCTTAGAACCAGGGAAAGAGACAATCCTGTTTCCACCGGGGAATGAAACGGATAAATTACCGGGAGACGGCGATGGACTCACCGAGGCACTCAACAAAACCGTATCAGAATAAAGTTTAACGCCCGGCACTGAAACAACGATGTCAATGCTGTCACTGGGTGCAAACAACGAGTCAGAAGCCTTGTCAAGGGACATTGCAAAGTCCGGAAAATAGGATGTAACACTCATGAATGTTTCATCCCGGAAGTCTGTCCATCCAGCCATGGAAACTTTTTTATTCGAAATTATGCCATTGTAGTCTCCCTGGTATCTTGGAGTACCGGTTCCTCCACAAGTCGGGCAATCGATCTTCATTTTCTGATTTGAGATCTGCTGATTGGGCTTAAAACTGATTCCCCCGTCGTCTGAATAGGTTGCATAAATATAAGCACTGTCATGTGTGGGTGTATCACGCGAATCCATCCATTGAATATAAAGTTTGCCGGTTTGTTTATCGCACCAGGCAGCAGGATGCCACTGGTGGTTCGACTGGGGATTTGGATCGTCATTCACCCGCTTCGCAGCTGACCATGTTGTCCCTCCATTCATTGAATACCGGCACCAGATGTCCGGTCTGTTCCCGTTTCCGGGAGGATCATTGGATGCATAAACACAATACAGCCGGCCACGGTTAGGGCCATAGCTGTTATCAGCGGTAATATTCGGATAAGGCCGTGTTCGCATTCCTTCAACAGAGCTTCTCCCATTGACATCCGTTCCTACATATCCCGCAAACTGCTGTGACGACATGAGCGTGAAGTTTGCACCACCATTGGTAGAACGGTAAAAAGTATACGTTGAAGCAAACGGATCGCCGGAATTCGTAACAACAATGACCGAGCCGCCCTGGATGTTGTTGTAAGGCCCGACACAAATACTCATCCCTGGAAGCGTCTGTGTGCTGACATTAAAGGTATTTTCGAATGTTTGCCCGTGATTCGTACTTCTCGCAAAATAACCGTTAGTTCCGTTACTCATACAGGCATAAACATAGTTGGCAAAGGGGCCATTGGTCTGATCACAGGCAAGCCAGCATTTGTCATTACCGGATGTTGCAAGGACCGGGTCTGACCAGGACATTCCGTTGGTACCGGACGTAACAATTTTGGCGCCGGTAATCGGATCACCATACAGGTTGATGTAATACAGATTCCCGATGCTGTCGTAGGCAACAACCGGGTCGCCGGCCATGTTGGTCCAGCCGGGATTGTTGATCGCCCAGTCTGTTCCGTCTTCTGTATGATGTGTCCCGTTGATGTTATACGCGGTGAAAAACCAGGCAGCATTGCGGGGGTGAACCGCGATATTGCTTTCCGCAAAATCGGTTCCCAGCCCATAGTTATCCCAGTTGTTCACAGTAATAATATTCCCCGGAAGTGGAAACCGGGACGATCCGGAGATTTGTCTTCTTACAGCTGCTGGAACCTGGTCAAGCAAAGGGTTGTCAGGGTTCTGGGCAAGGACAAAGCAACTGCAAATCCCCGTGATGATCATAAGGATAAGTAATGACAATGACTTCCTTATACCTGGCCTGTAGATGCTTTTCATCCTGACAATTTAATAGGGAAAGAACAAGATACAAACTTAGCAAAAAGGAATATACATCTTGTATTGAGGAATATAATTTTCCAAATTCGTCATTAGGATTGTAATTAAGAAGTAACTTTGTAAATTGAACAATATTATCATCCTGAAAAAAAACAAATTATGAAAAAAATTTTACTCGCAATTGTACTGTTCATGACGGTTACAATTGGAATGGCTCAGTATGCAGCCAGGAATATGGTCGTTGTTGAAGTTGCCACCGGCACATGGTGTCAATGGTGTCCTTATGCAGCGATGGGTGTCGACGATATGCTTTCAAACGGTGACAGTGTTGCTGTTATTGAGAATCACAACGGGGATTCTTATGCTTATACTGCCAGCAATGCAAGAAATACCATGTATAATGTTTCCGGGTTTCCCAGCGCTACATTTGATGGAATGATAGGAATTGCAGGCACTTATGGTCCCTCAACAATGTTCCCTTATTACCATCCTATGTATGTTACAAGAATGGGAACCCCAGCTCCTGTTGAGATGGAAATGTCTGTTACACACACAGGACTGGATTATAGTGTTACGGTCACCATGACCAAGCTGAATACAATTACAGCTACAACACTGAAACTCCAGTTAGTAGTTACAGAGTCTCACATCCAGAAAAGCTGGCAGGGTATGACCGAACTGAATTTCGTGAACCGGAAAATGGTTCCCGACGCCAATGGCACGGACGTCAGCTTTACAAGCGGAAATGTTCAGACCGCTACCATAACTTTTTCAATGGATCCTTCATGGAACCTGAATAATTGTGAAATAGTTGGCTTCCTGCAGGATATGGCTACAGGACAGGGAAATATACCAGGCACGTCAAATCCGCCAATGCATAAGTTCCAGACATTCCAGGGAATCAAATATGCAGTTACACCGCTGACATCAGATTTCACTGCTGATGTCACACAGGTTTCCACAAACGGAAACGTGCAGTTCACAAGCCAGGTCCAGGGCGGTTTTATGTTTGCCCCGATAACTTATGCATGGTCTTTCCCGGGAGCAAATCCGGATCATTCAAGTGATGCAAACCCAGTGGTGTCTTATACCGCATGCGGTCCTCATGATGTAACCCTGGTTGTTACTGCCGGCGGACAGACATACACCAATCTGAAATCAAATTACATTTCCGTTACCCCATACATCAACATCGTTGCAATCCCGCATGATACGGTTTGTTCCCCGTCAAAAATCACGCTGAACGGAACCATCCTTGATGGCGTATCTTACCTGTGGTCACCGGGAGGAGCAACCACCGCAATGATAACACTTGATCCGCTGGTCATCGGCCTCGGGTCACACACCTACACACTGGTTGCGACTTCACTCGACGGATGTTCCAACAGCGACACAGCAACGATTGTATTCCAGGAATGCACCGGGGTGAAGGAACTAACTGACAACCTCACTGCGTTGGCTTATCCGAACCCGGTTCACGGCTCTTTTACCATGGAGCTGACGACAAAAACAGGCGAGAGTGCAGATGTTAAGATTATCAGCCCGCTTGGTAATACAGTTTATACCGGGAGCTTTACAAGTTCAATCGGAAAGATTGTCAAAGAGATCAGCATGGCCAACGTTTCTCCTGGCATCTACCTCCTTGTTGTTCAATCCGGCGGTCAAAGGACCACGCTGAAACTCTTTGTGAATTAGCACAATCAACTGATTCTAAATAAGGACAGACAACTTTTTTGTGTATCTTTGTCTATCCTAAAAGCTACATTTCCATGAAAAAACTGTTCGTCCTGAGTTTGTTATGCCTATTCGCTATCCCGCTGTTTGCAGGAACTGTCGAAAAAACATATACTTTCAGCAATTATACAACAAAGTTTTCCGGGTCATATTCCATGATCACGTTTGATCATACATTGCTGACCGGAAAGCCCGGTGAGCCCATGCTTCCATATCAGGCTGTTTCATTGTTGCTGCCGCCAGGAGAAGTTGCGCAATCCATAGAGATCATCCGTGAAGATCAAATTTCGATCCCCGGAACCTTTATGCTCTATCCGCAACAATATTATCATCCGGTTTCTGCTGGCATTTCTGCGGATTTTATAAAGGCTGAAAAAGTATACCAGTCAACAAGCAATTACCCGGTTGACCCTGCAGGCAAGTTAATGACGCAATACCTCAACGGTTATGCATTTGCCCTATCAACGTTTACCCCCCTGCAATATAATCCTTCAACAGGAAACGTTTCTTACTTTCAGCATGTGAAGGTAAGAATCTCAACGAAGCCCGGGGAAAAATCATTATCCGCAGGCAAAAACCTCACTTCTTCAGCAAATGCCCATCAGCGTGTCAGGGAATTTGCCCAAAACCCGGAGCTCATGGATCTTTATCCTATTCCATTCCTGAAACAATCCGGCTACAAGATCATGATCATAACACCTGACCTTTATAGCTCAGGGTTTGCCGACCTGGTCCATTATTATGATTCACTCGGTATGGAAGCGAGGGTTTTTACAACTGAATCCATCTATAGCCAGGGAACCGGCGTGGATAACCAGGAGATGATTAGAAATGCCATTATGCAGGAATACCAGGCTAACGGGGTTGAATATGTCCTGCTTGGCGGTGGAACAAGCCTGATTCCATACAGGGGATTTTATTGTTACGTGGAATCCGGTTCCGGTTATACCGATACTGATATTCCGGCAGATCTTTATTATTCCGGGATGGACGGGAATTACGATGCCAACGGAAACCATATTTATGGGGAGGTTGATGATGACCCGGATCTTCTACCCGATGTCTCCGTAGGCAGATTCCCTTTCAGCACTGCCCAGGAACTGGCTGCTATGGTCCACAAATCCGTGGCTTACCAGGCCCATCCCGTACTCGGTGAATTAAAGGACCCGTTTTTGGTCGGGGAATTTCTGACTGATTCTCCTACTACCTATGGCGGAGATTACCTTGATCTCCTGGTGAATGAACACAGCGATAATGGGTATTTTACCCACGGCATCCCTGACAGCGAAAATACCATCGAAAAGATGTACGATACACCGACTTACAATTGGACAACTGCTGAACTCATTACGAAGATCAACGAGGGAAAATCCTTCATTCATCACCTGGGTCATGCAAATACCGACTATATGATGAGGCTTACCACAGACCAGATAACCAATGCGAACTTCCCAAAAGTCAATGGGATTGATCATAACTATACGATCCTTTATACGCAGGGATGTTATTGCGGGGCATTTGATCAGCCGGGTTGCATTGCCGTAGCCAGTGTCACCATTGAGAATTTCCTTGTCGCAGGCGTTTTCAATTCACGGTATGGCTGGTTCGACCAGGGTTTGACAGAGGGACCATCGGAACATTTGCAACGGGAATTTGTAAGCGCTATTTATACTGACACCTTGCCCGAAAAACATCTTGGGACAGCGCAGGTGATCTCAAAAATTAAAACGGCCCCGTGGGTGACGGCTCCCGGTGAGTTCGAGCCCGGTGCTCAGCGCTGGTGCCATTACGATTGCAATGTTCTTGGAGATCCTGCATTGACGGTGTGGACAGAAGAACCTTCGGTCGGAATCCAGAAAAAGAACCAGGGGGTTTCATTTTCCGTATATCCCAATCCCGCAAAAGACAAGGTGTTTGTACAGTGTAACCTGTCGTTATCAACGGATGTTCATTTGAAAATCATTAATCTTTACGGGCAGAACGTTACACAGACATCTGATTTTCTGTCGCAAACAAAAGGCGATCATACATTCTCACTTCAGTTGCCTAAACTTGCTCCCGGAATTTATTTCCTGAAAGTTGAAACGTCGGTTTCCTCTGAATCAAGAAAAATCACAATCACAGAATAACAAAGACAGGAATCACTCGAAACTGTTATAACAACACGTAACATTTTTGTTAGATTCAACATGAGTATTCATTAATGTTTTTACACCAGCCAATGAAGAAGATATTTCTCCTTGTTTCCTTTATATGTATTGCAATTGTGGCATCTTCACAAACTTTCTCCTATGCTGATGCATGGGGTAAGGCCGGGTTTAACCTGCAACATTCAAAATCAACTTCTGTTGAGGTAATTTACTCGGTTCCCTCATTTACACTGGAGAACTTCCCTGTGGATGGTCACCCCCTGGAGGCGATTAATTTGCCTGGTGCGTTTCTTTTCAATGATGAAGGAATGCCGAATTTACCGGGACAGGGACGTTACATCGCCATTCCGCAGGGTGCTGTACCGCATTTAAACATCATTTCACAACGGACTGTTACGATCCCAAACGTTGAAATGGCACCTGCTCCCAATATTCCACCGGAAAATGATGACAGGCCCTTGCGCTATGTAAAAAATCAACTGGTCTATTCAAGCAATGCGTTTTATCCTGCAAAGCCTATCCAGCTATCGCGCGTTCAAAAGATCCGTGGTGTGGATGTGGTGATGCTCGGGATCACGCCATTTCAGTATAACCCGGTTACCAAAGACCTGGTGGTAACCAGGGATATCAAGGTAGAGATTTCCTTCACCGGGGGAAACGGCCATTTTGGTGATGATGCCTACCGTGGTCCTGGCTGGGATCCGATCATCAGCGACGCCATTCTGAATTCCTCATCATTGCCAGTCATTGATTACAACAAAAGATTTCAGTCATACAGCAAAAAAACCATCTCCAATGAATGCCAGTATATCATCATTACACCCACGGGGGGGGATTTTGTCCGCTGGGCTGACTCCATTGCGAATTTCCGCAACCAGCAGGGAATCCTCACACATGTCTTCAAGGTGTCTGATATTGGCGGAAACACCGCAGATGCCATTGAGAACTGGGTTGATGAAGCCTATAATACCTGGACCATCAAGCCGGAAGCTGTGCTTCTTCTAGGCGACTTCGGACCTGATGCAACCATGAATATCATGGCCCCGCTCGTTACTTATGAATCGGAGACTTTTCCCTCCGACAATAAATATGCAGACGTGGACGGAGATGATATGCCGGATCTCATTTTTTCCCGCCTGGTTGCCAACAATAATGAGCAGCTTACCATCCTTTGTTCCAAATTTTTGAATTATGAGCGCAATCCGCCAACTGACACATCATTCTACCAGCATCCGATCACTGCATTGGGCTGGCAGACTGAACGCTGGTTCCAGCTTTGCTCGGAGGTTGTTGGCGGCTATTTCAAATCAAAGGGAAAACACCCGGTAAGGATAAATGAAATTTACCAGGGTACCCCGGATGTTTCCTGGTCAAGCGCACCAAACACAAGCCAGGTAGTCGGTTATTTCGGTCCGTCAGGAACCGGTTATATTCCTGCTTCTCCTGACCAAATGCCATGTTGCTGGAGCGGCGGGACTGCTGCCGATATCAATGCGGCGATCAACGATGGCGCTTTCATTCTTCAGCATCGTGATCATGGAAATGTAGACCTGTGGGGAGAACCATCTTACGGCAATTCAAACATTGATCAGCTTACGAATACCAAGCTTCCGTTCGTAATGTCCATTAATTGCCTTACGGGGAAATACAATTCATCCACAGACTGCCTTGCCGAGCGTTTCATCCGTCTTTATAACAACGGGCACAACGCAGGCGCTCTTGGTGTGATCGCCCCGTCGGAGGTATCCTACTCTTTTGTCAACGACACTTTTGTCTGGGGAATGTACGATAACATGTGGCCGGATTTTATGCCATCTTACGGAACCAATCCTGCCTCCCGCGGCGAATGCCCTGCATTTGCAATGGCTGCCGGGAAATATTTCCTGCAGCAATCCAACTGGCCATATAATACCGGCGACAAGCAGATCACCTATTATCTTTTTCACACGCATGCAGATGCTTACCTGAGGCTATTTTCAGAAGTACCGCAAAACTTAACGGTCACGCATGATCCACAAATCCCGGAAGGGACAACTACATTCACAATTACTGCCAATGCAGATGCAGACATTGCCCTGACAGTCAACAATGAAATCATAGCAACAGGCACAGGTTCTTCGACCGGCCCCGTTGATATCATCATCCCGCCGCAGGTTAAAGGAGCGCAGATCCTGGTGACGGTTACGAAACAAAACTATTTCAGGTATTCAAGTACGGTATTGGTGGTCTCAGGAAATCTTGGTGCAAACTTCACGGTCGATGCACCACAAATCTGTGTCGGCTCTTCTGCTAACTTCACCGATCTTTCTACCGGCAGCCCGACTTCCTGGGCATGGACTTTTGAGGGTGGTACGCCCGCTTCTTCTTCTGTTCAGAACCCGCCCCAGATAGTTTATTCCACTGCCGGAAATTATTCCGTTACACTGACGGTAACCAACGGTCCGGATTCAAAAGATACTACAAAAACCGCATACATTCATGTTTACAACCCGCCAACTGCAGATTTCCAGGCAACGAGTGTATGCGCAGGAAACACAACAGAGTTTACCGATCTGAGTAGCGCAAACGGAGGAACAATCACTTCCCGCGAATGGAATTTCGGCGATGGTTCATCCACTGTCTTTGCTCAGAATCCTACGCATATCTATACAAATCCCGGCATCTATAATGTAAGCCTGAAAACGACCAGCAATGAAACCTGCTCAAACCAGGTAACGAAAACTGTGGTATCCCTGATGCTACCTGTAGCACCTGCAACACCAACAGGGCCAGGTTCAATTTGCCAGGGATCAGCAGCCAACACTTATACTACGACAGGAGCCGGATATGCAACTTCCTATTCATGGGAAATCATTCCAGCCGAAGCCGGGACATTCAATGCGCAAAAATCAACCACTACCCTGGATTGTTCACCGACCTTCTCTGGCCCGGCAGTAATCCAGGTTAAGGGCTCAAATGACTGTGGCGAAAGCCCGGCATCCCAGACTTTCTCCGTCAGCATTTCCCCGTTGCCGGCAGAACCTGTAAAGCCCCAGGGACCGGATTCAGTTGACAGCTATAAGAACATCTCCAGCGTGTTCACCACGACCGGTGCTTCAGATGCGGCTTCCTATGAATGGTTCGTTTCTCCTGCAGCAGGAACAATCACTGGAATTGATCTTACCGGAACTGTAACCTGGAACAATACTTATAAAGGAGCAGCTTCGGTTACGGTTAAAGGGAAAAATGCCTGCGGCGATGGGATCATGTCAATCGAAAAATCTGTTACAGTTATTTCAACACTGGGTATTTCCGAATTACCCGGAGTGGGCCTGGAGATCTTCCCGAACCCGACTTCCGGCAAATTTACATTGGAACTGACCGGGAACAATACCCTGGTCAACATTACAATATTCAATGCTCTTGGAGTTCCTGTCGTGACTGAAACAAACATTAAAGTTATGGGCAAACTCACCAGGAACCTTGATTTCTCAAAGATGTCCGCCGGAATTTATTCCATCAGGGTGGAAGGTGACAACGGCATGATCATACGTAAAATCCTCATTCAAAAATAATCCTTCTCTTCCTTTACTTGCAGAGGCCATCGGAACTGTTTCCGGTGGCCTTTTTTTTAGATCTGATATCTGAGAAGGACCGTGATATCGCATCTTGCATTTCAGACCTCAGGTCATTATTTTCTGTAACTTTGTTTTTGACGGAAGCTACCCACCCATGAAAAAGCTATTACTGATCATCCTCTGTACAAACATCCTCCTGGTTTCTGCCGGGTATTCCCAGTTTCACCGGTTTTCGCCGCAAGTGACAAAAGCAGGGAAAGGGATTGTCAATACAAAAGCTGACAACATGGGCTATTGGATGGAAATGCTTAAGCGCGGATACGTTTCAGCCAACCCGCTTGTTCCAGTATCTCCTGCAATCTACACCACAAGCAGGATCACTGCCGATGGTGTAAGAACGCAGGATTCTCCGGATGTTCCCGTGACAACCGAATCTGATGTTACCCAAAGTGAAAACTCAATCTTTGTTAGTCCTGAGAATGAAGACCTGGTGATGAATTCCAATAATTCCACCGATTGGAATGGCTCAACTGTCGTCTTACTATCAGGTGCAGATGACCGCTATTCTTATGATTCGGGATTGAACTGGGATGGAAACAACCAGTCGGCAGGCCTTGCAAATTCCGGAGATCCCGCTACAGCCATTGGTTTGAATGGCTGGTGGTATGTAGGCAGGATCAACATGGGATACGGGCAATCTGTAGCTTATTCATCGGATGAGGGACATACCTGGCACGATGTTGAGATCCTGACCCCGACGGGATCGCAGGATCTGCTTGATAAGAACCATCTCTGGATCGATAATTCGCAAACAAGCCCGTACCAGGGCTATCTGTATTCTGCATGGACAAGTCTCGTCAGTGGTGGTCCGCATGAAAACCAGATTGAAATTTCCCGTTCCGCAAATCATGGCCTGACCTGGTCGACGCCCTTAAGTATCAGCGCGGCTGTCAATGCCGGAAGCCACAACCAGGGAGTCAACATTCAGACAGGCCCTGACGGTGAGGTTTATGTTGCCTGGGCAATCTATGATTCATGGCCTTCCGATGAGGTGGCCTATGGATTTTCAAAATCCATTGATGGTGGCGGAATTTTCACTCCCGGCACCAGGATCATTCAAAATACAAAAGGGATCCGGACATCAGGAACAAAGAAGGAGATGCGTGTCAATTCGTTCCCATGCCTGGCCGTGGATAACAGCAGCAGTCCTTACAGGGGAACCCTCTACATGGTATGGTCAAACATCGGTTTCCCGGGAACGAATACCGGGTCTGATATTGATGTTTACCTTATTAAATCCCAGGATAAAGGAAATACATGGTCGGCACCGGTTCGTGTAAACCAGGATCAGCCAGGCCAGGGCAAAGAGCATTTTTTTCCATGGATTACTTGTGATCAGATGAATGGTAATGTATGCGTGGTTTATTATGATGACAGAAATACGGATTCCACCCATTGCGAGACCTGGATCTCTTATTCCTATGATGGTGGTGAGGGATGGACCGATATGAAGGTAAGTGATGTTGCTTTCAAGCCGGTCCCGGTTCCCGGGTTGGCTATGCAATATTTCGGGGATTATCTGGGAATCACATCGCGCAACCGGATGGTTTATCCTGCCTGGACTGACAACCGTTCAGGACGGGCCATGACCTATGTTTCGCCTGTTAGTCTCGGTCCCGCGCCAAATCAGCCTTTTGTTGTTTTTAACTCATATAATTTTACCAGCATCAGGAAAAGAGCAGGTCAGACGATGAACTACGGCGACAGTTTGTATATGGATCTTGGCCTGATCAACATCGGGGATCAGCCGGTCGATAATATTTCAGCTTATCTTTCGACAACCTCTCCATATATACAAATCACGGACAGTACAGGAAGCTATGGTTCCTTCCAGGCAGGAGAGTCGAAAGACCTTCCTAACGGTTATTCCATGAAAATCTCAGATACGATTCCTGCCGGTTACAGGGTGAGATTCGATGTCAGGGCAGCCTCCGCTGATACGCAATGGCTGAGTCATTTCATTGTACAGGCGCATGCGCCAGGCTTAAAGATCAACGGAATCACTATCATTGATACCCTTGGCGGGAACAGGAACAACCGGCTCGATCCGGGTGAAACAGTACTGGTACTGGCGTCTCTTTCAAATACCGGGGATTTTCCTTGTGTGTCTGCATTTGCTAAGATTTCTTCAAGTTCTGATAACCTCACATTCAGCATTGATTCTGTTTATATTGACACGATCAACCCGGGAGGGATTAAGACTGCCCAGTTCAAAATGACGGTTGATCAGGACGCATGTACCGGTTCTTCTGTTGACCTCAATGTAAATGCATTCTCCGGCCGTTACCATGTACAAAAGAGATTCCCGGAAAGCATCGGGGGTATTTTTGAAGACTGGGAAACCCATTCATTTACCAAATTCCCATGGAGCTTCGGAGGCGACAAACAATGGACAATTGATACTATTAGGTATGATGGCCTTTACAGCGCCAGGTCAGGATGGATTTATGACCAGCAATCCACGGAGTTGAATTTAAATTATACCAGTGGTGCAAGCGACAGCATTTCATTTTTCAGGAAAGTTTCCTCTGAAGCAAATTATGATTTTCTCAGTTTCTTCATAGATGATGTTCTCCAGGATCAGTGGTCGGGGGAAATGAACTGGCAGAGAGTTGCATTTCCTGTTCCGGCAGGAACCCACAAATTCACCTGGCAATATGCTACAGATGTTTACCAGTTGAATGGCTCAAATGCAGGATGGATTGACGACATTCTTTTTCCCGCACCACCGCTTCCGCAGATCTACGCTGGTCCTTCGGATACCATTTGTTCCGGACAGTTTTGCCAGCTCCACGGAACGGTTTCTGCTGCCGATTCCCTGCGCTGGAGCACAAACGGTGATGGCACCTTTTCGAACGACACCACTGTTTCTCCCACATACACCCCCGGGGTCAACGATATTAATTCCGGATCAGTTAAACTGCGGCTCAAGGGATTCGGGCCCAATGGTTGTTATACCAGCAGCATGCAGCTTACCATTGGCACGGTTCCCAATGCACACATCAATCTTGATCAGAATGATACCCTGTGTGCGGGCCAGGCATTCCATTTATGGGCAGAAACTGCTGAAGGTGTAAAATATCTTTGGATGCCAGGCAATTTTCAAACCCAGGCAATTTCAGTTGATACTTCAGTCACAGGTGGGATTTCTTCCACTTGGATTAAGCTCCGCACGATCAATCAATTCAATTGTTCTGCATCGGATTCCATCCGGCTGACATTTAAAAACTGCACAGGGATTGATGAATCCAAATCAGAGTTTACCAGTGAGGTATTCCCCAATCCAAATAACGGGGAGTTCATACTGAAACTCTTTTCTCCGAAGCCGAAAAAAGTGAGCCTGAAGCTTATGAATTCATTGAATATGTTGGTCTTCACTGAAACTGACGTACCGGTTTCTGGAACATTCCGCCGATCTTTTACATTTAAAGACCTTGCCCCGGGAGTTTATCTTCTTTTAATTGAGAGGGAAGCCGGGCGAACCTGTATAAAGATCTCCATCGTTAAATAGGTTCAAGAAGAAAGAAGCATTCAGAGGATGTTTAATAGTTTCGATTAATTCGCAAAGGCTGTGCTGTTTCCGCATCATTAATAAATAGCTGAAATTTTACCCTCTCAGCAGCATCAAAAACCCAATTCATCCTGCTTCCATCGTGCTCGGATGCTGAGTGGAACATTTTTTTTTGTTCCACTCAGCATGGAAGGAGGGTGCAAGCAGCATCCGGACAGGATGAAATCAGAAATGAAAAAGTTTCAAAAATAAAACAGCCTCCAGACCCACCTACTTTCTGGATAATTTACTCTTTATTATTTTTTTTATGTGCTGTTTATGTGTGTATTAGCGCACTTAACAAGATGATAAAACAGGCCTTTGTTAGGTGTACGATTTCGCACACAGTGTCCGCTTTTAAGACATTTATTATTTCATTGAATTTCAGAATATAATATCGATTATTAAAATTCATTATATATTGTGTGTCCGTTTTTAAAAACAATTATTACAACATATTGCTATTAACGATTACGTATATCCTTGATATTCAGACAAATTATATACTGGTCTAATTTTTGTATATTGTGAAATAGTGTTCTATACCTCGACTGTCTACCATATTTCCTCGTTTTCCCACATTTCTAACATCTGACACTTGATTTTCTTCATATTAAACTCGTTATTCAAGGGCCCTGCCTGTGAAGTAGTTATGGTCGTTTCCCGACAACAACTTCGCAGGAAAGCCAGGGATTCGCCAGCCTGTTCTTCCTCAGGATTGGTCAGGCATTTAACATGCATAAGTCAATCATTTCTATGAAAATACGTTTGAAACAATTCCTAATAAAAATTATCATTAATCAAATCCTCATGTCATGAAAAAAATCTTTACCCTGCTCATTGCATTATTCACATTTTGCAGTGTTGCTCTTTCAGCAACCTCTACCGTCAGGTTATATGCGGCAACTGCCACCAGTGTGGGCGGTATTGCTACCAGTACGGAACACTTCATTGGCACAGGTGCCTGGAAAAACGATCCGGCAGCCAGCAAGATGGAACTCTATCTTCCATTGACCTCTTTAGGTTCTTTTACTATTAATGACATTTCCGCACTGTCTTTTACGACAAAAAAAGTCCTTCCAGCCGGCTCAAACCTGGATTTTTACTGGACAACTTATACAACCGGAACCAAGTATGGATGGTATCAGGAGCGGCTTATTTCCGAACCGATGTATTATAATGGGTACAACGCTCCTTATAATGTCTGGAATACTTTTCAGACAGCAACAGGAACAAACCAGATGACATTTTATGATAACCATTACGGATCTCAGGGTTGGTATAATGCAGCAACACTTTCTGATCTGGAAGCAGGGCCTGTCAATTGGGCCCTCAAGGGTGGTACAGCAACTACCAATATCAATTATGGAACTCAAACAGTAGCATATATGTCATTATCTACCGGAAGTGCATGGAATTCTTCTTTGTTATCATATCTTGATAATATTAAGATTACCCTGAATAACGGAGATATACTGACCTTCGATCTTGAAGAACGTGACCCAACGCCTGCCACTACAATCCAAACACCAGTCGCAACAACATGCAGTAACTATGATGTACCAGTGACTGTTCAGGATTTTAAGAATGTAGGCAACATCTCCCTGAAATTAAATTATGATCCTTTGGTATTTGACTACCAGGGTGTAACCCTGAATTCTGCTATTTCAGCAGCAATTTCAGCCGTTTCGACTCCTGGACAATTCGTGTTGTCCTATGCTGACGGTGGGCAAACCCTTGCTGATGGTGATGTGTTATTTACATTACATTTCAACTTACTGGCTGGTGTTCCCGGGCCTACAAACCTGACATGGGAAACCGGTGATTGTGAATATTCTTCACCAGGTTATCCTCCGGTTGTCTATTCAAGCACATTTATTGATAAGACCTGGACAATTGATACCCGTCCGGTTGTAAACACCAGAAGCCACATTGAATACTGTAAGATCCAGGATGCTATTGATGATTCTCATACGGTTACCGGTGATATCATTACAGTGGCTGCAGGAACGTATGATGAAAACCCGATCGTAAACAAATCCATTACGATCCTTGGTCCGAATGCTACGGTAAATCCATGTTCTGGCACAAGAAATCCGGAAGCGATTTTACGTTCAGCTGTCTCCGGACCGACATGGAGTGATCCTTTAAACCAGATCATGACCATTTCAGCCGGAAATGTTATTATTAAAGGTTTAACATTTGAAGGAATTAACCCAACCCTCGGTACAGGTATCCAGATTTCGGAAGCTATTTATGTTTCACAGCCGTACAGTGGTTTGACCATTCAGAACAATATTTTCCAGAACCTGTTCCAGGCAGGAATTGATGCCAATACCGGGTCTAACAGTGTAGGATCAGATAATCATTTTATCTATAATAAATTCTATAATATCCCGGGTAATCCTGCTGATCCCAATGGTCAGTTCGGAATTGGGGTATTGGTATATAACAATTTCTACAGCCAGATCGACAATAACTGCATGACAGCGGTTCGGGTCGGAGTACAGACAGGCAACGGAAACCTGGCCAGTACAGGTCCCTCTCCTTCCATCTCGAATAACACCATTTCAGCAACCCGAAGAGGAATTTTCCATAACCTTCACTATAGCGCTGCATCAGCCTATACGATATCCGGCAACCAGATTACAATGGCTGCAGGAGCAAAAAGCGGGATCATGATTTCCTCCATCCAGGGAACCACTGGCGTTATCTGCACGAATAATAACATTTCCGGTGGTGATGCCGGCTATATGTTATGGAACTGTCCTACGTCCAATACGATTACAATAACAGGTGGTACAGTAGACAATTGCGCAACCGGTGTTTTTGCCAACAATTATGATGGTTATACATCCGATGCCGAAACCAGTAATTACATTGTCAATGGAGTAACTATCACAAATGCGACAACCCAAGGCATTTACGTGAAAGACAACTCCGCCAATACAAATGGTTCAATGGTTTCTGTGAATGTGACTGGCAATACTGTCATCAGTGGAACTGGTGCAGGTATGGCAGCCTTTGTGGTTGAAGGTGCCGGTGCATCCCTCAGCTTCAGCGGTGCATCACCCCAGGCAACTGTTACGGGAGCACCCAAGTATATCGTTCTGAAAACGAACGGAACCGATGTACCTGCAGGGAACATTGACGCAACCGGTGTATTGTTTGATACATTTTACGGAAGCGGAATGAATGCAGCAACACTGTTCGCTACAGAAGATAAAATCGACCACAAGATCGATCTTTCTTCTCTCGGCTTTGTAACTGTAAAAGCGCTAAATGACTATGTAACGGTTAACAGCTTTGTGGCGCCCAATAGCACAGCCCTGATTCAACGTGGTATTGACGCTGCATCAACGGGATGGACTGTAAATGTTGGGCCGGGAACATTTCCAAACACCAGCACCTCAAGCATAACCAAGAAGCTCAGGATACTTGGAAACAATTCCGGTATCAGTGGTCTGGCAAGCCGTAACCCAGAAAGCATATTAAGCTATCCTGGTGGTTTCTTTTTCACCGTGTCTTCGGGTGGTTACAATGTACTAATAGATGGGTTCGAATATAACGGTATTAATTATATTTCGAGTTCTGCTGACAGCCTTAGCTGCAAAAATTCGCGATTAACCTTTAATTCTGCCTGGGGGCAGAATGATGTTTACCTGAGTTCGTTTAAATATTTTGATTTTGAAACTAATTATGTGAAGCTAACCCAGGATGTTGGCGCAGCTTTGCAGCCAGTTGGAAATTACAACGGTTCTGGGTCAGGAAGCAAGGTATTTATTAACGGGAATACTTTTGATAACAGTGGAGATTATGCTACCTATGCTGTTCCCGTTAACCTCAGCAGTTGCCAGGGACAGGTTTCGAATAATATTTTCGACCAGGATTACATCGGAGTATTAATTGCCGATAAGTGCGGGAATTTAACAATTGACCATAATACATTTACAGGATTTACAGATGGTTATGAGGCCGATTACATTTCTGGCATTAAATTCTGGACTGGCACCTTTGGCGGAAGCCTATTATCAGGTCCGGCTACAATAAACAATAATCTGTTTACCAATTGTGATTTTGGCGTTAATACAAGCAATTCACCTAGTTTTAACGGCCAGCCAATAGAAATTCATTCCAATTCATTTACAAGCAATGGATTTAAAGCCATCCGGAATACAGGAACAGGAGTCTTTAATGCAACTTGCAATTGGTATGGCATTAATACTGTCGCTGGTGTCGCTGCATTAATCACTGGCACGATCACTTACGATCCATGGCTGGCCGACGGCACAAACCTGGTAGTTCCTCCTGCACCAGGATTCCAGCCAAATTCAGGATCTTGTACAGGAGCAACGGAATTGTACGTAAATGACCTGATCACAAATCCCGGCGACTTCACAACCGCTGCCGGGAATGATGTGACTGGAAACGGAACTATTGGAGCTCCTTTCGCAACCATAACAAAAGCTGTTTCAGTCGCTGTAACCGGCACGACCATAAAGGTGGATGCCGGAACTTACCAGGAACAGGTTGCAATAGGGAAAAGCATTAATATCGTTGGTTTCAGCAGGACCCTGACAACTGTCCTTGCTCCTGCAAGTATGACGAACGTTACCTGGAACAATGCTCATCCCGTCATCTATGCATTCGGAAGCTCCAATACGGTCAACATCAGCAACATTACCATTGATGGGAATGGCGGAAGAAGTGTTGACTGGTTTGTAGGCGCTTTATATTATGACGCCAATGGTACATTTACAAACAACAGGATCACCGGCATACATGACGCAGGTGGCTTCACCGGAGTTCAGAGTGGCCATGGCTTCTATGGAACCCAGGCTGGATCTCTGACGCAAACCCTGGCTGTTACAAATAATTTCGTAGATGATTATCAGAAGGGTGGAATTTACGTAAGAGGAAATGGAACAACTGCAACGATTACAGGTAACACCGTAACAGGCCAGAATGTGGCTGAAGTAACGGCACAAAACGGTATCGTGGTTATGATGGGTGCAGTTGCTACCATCACTGGCAATACAGTTTCAAACAACATTTGGAACAAGGTAGAACATCCTCACACATATACAGCATCGGGAATTCTGCTTTACCAGTCAGGTGTTTGCTCTGTTTCCACTAATAATCTCAGCGGGAATGAAATAGGATTATCAACCTATCAGCATGGTGGATCCACATTTGGCATAAACACTTTCTCAAATAACAAGATGCACTTATGGCTGGATGTTGCCGCTGATGTAAACACCGGGAATGTCTATGACAAAAAGGTCATCAACAACACGATGCCCGAAGCTGTTTTCGGCTGCATACAATATGCAGTGGATGAAGCATACGACAATACCTCTACAGGTGTGATTCTGACTGCAAGCAATAATGATTTCATCGAAAACGTGACCGTATGGTATGGGGTCACTATTCAGGGTGGCGGAATAGATCTTACAAAGGTCTATCCTGCATTCTCCGCTCCGAATTGTGGTGGTGGTTCGCTTTGCCCGGGATCAAGCAATATTTTCCTTGTGCAGGCTGACAATGTGACCATCCAAAATATGACAATCGATGGTGACAATACATCCTTAACCAGCGGTATTGTGAGTAATGGAGCCGACATTGATGCACGTAACGGTATCATCACCAATCATAATGCTGGTGTTTATAACAACCTTGACGTCAACAATGTACTGGTCAAGAATATCTACCTAAGAGGTATCTATGCTTCCTCAGGCGGTACATTCAATTTCCATGCAAATACAGTAACTAATGTCGCCGCAGATCCAAGTTCCGTTGCCATGTTTAACAATGGCGGAGCAGGATCATTTACCAACAATCATGTTAGTTTTGCAAATGATGCTATCTCTTCGAATCACTCAAGGGGAACGGCCTATTCGGGTAATACCGTGAGCAATTCAGGAAGTGGTATTCACACTGACAACCAGGGAGATGGTGGCGGAGTCGCTGATATCATTGAGAACAATAACATCAGCAATAGCCCGGTCGGCGGGTATGGAATCTTCGTCTTTGCACCTTACAAAAATGTAGTGGTTCAAAAGAACACCATAACCAATGTAGAGGTTGGATTGACGTCTGCAGGATCATATGCCGGTGCATCACCTGTATTTACACAGAATACAGTTGATGGTCTGTCAAAAGCCAATTCGATAGGAGTATATTCCACTACCGAAATTTGGGGCTACGTTTCCGGAAACCAGAATGCATTATTCACCAATAACTTTATCAAGAATAATATCAATGCATTCTTTATGGCCTCCGAATTGGGCTATTCAAACACTACGACAACAAACAACAATTACATTGTCGGGAATACTATTGGCGTTATCCTTGCAAATGATTACCTGGGAGGTCCGCCAACGGGTTCATTTGCTCTTGACATGACCTGTAACTGGTGGGGTTCAGCTGCTTCTGCTGCTGTTGCATCGGCTGTTGGTGCAACTAATCCTCCTGTAAATCATACACCATGGCTCATCAATGGAACAGATGATCAACTTTCAGTGCCTGGCTTCCAGCCTGTTGCCGGAAGTTGTCATGGTTCCCCGATAACCTTGACCTGTGCGACAGACGTAACAGAAGCCTCATGCCAAAGCCAGGCAGATATCAACACCGCGTTCACTGCATGGCTGGGATCTGCTTCAGCATCGGGTTGTAATGGCATACTGACCACCGACCCGGTTTCTCCTGCAGCACCTTCAGCATGCGGAGGCCACATCGATGTTACCTGGAACTATACCAGTGATTGCGGTAACCTTACATGTACCAAGACATTTACAGTTACAGATGCCCCTGCAGTTGTGATCCATTGTCCTGCCGATGTTACCGTGAACCAAACCCAGGAAAAAGATCCTTTTGCAACGGGTTATGCAACAGCAACCGATTGTAATTCATCATCAGTAATTACTTATAATGATGACAGAAGTACCCTGAACCTGTGCAATGCCACGGGATATATTACACGTACATGGTCTGTAACCAATTCTTGCGGAAGCACAGCAACATGTCAGCAGAGGATAAATGTTACTGATGTAACCAACCCGGTTCTGACTGCTTGTCCGTCAGATATCACGAAGAATAATGATGACGGGGCATGCTCTGCAGTTGTAACTTACACTGCACCTACTGCTACCGATTTTGGATTCTTCGAGGGCTTTGAAAACACGGCATGGTTAAGTGGCAATTACGTTAACAATCCTTCAACCGACTGGAATGATTACAGCAGTGCGATCACCAGGGGAACTTCCGGTACAGACGGGATTACTTCAAAATCAGGTGGTGCACATGCAGTCATTAATTCGACAGCTCATTTTTCAGACAATTCCACCGGGGCATTTTGTCGCCTTGGAGGTTATAACGGCACCTTTGGATTGGGCTTCATTTCAAGTGTCGATGTGTATTTTAACATGAGTGATTCACGCCTTGCATCAGGAACTTATGGATGGGATCTTGACCAGGCCATAAGCGACAATACCGGCGGATTCCTGCGTGATTTTGTTTATCATGTTGCAGGAGACAATACCGGTATTTATGTTTGTGTAAGCAACAGCTCCTCTGATGGGATTCCCGGAATGACTCCTGCCGACATTCAGGCACAACCTCACGCCTCGATTCCTTCCGGCACACCGTCAGGATGGTACACGATGAAATGGGAAACAAGAAATAATGCAGGTTTCCTCGCCGTGGATTTCACTATCACTGATGGCTCGGGCTCTTTAGTCTGGACAAACACGATCACTGGTACGGATGCCATTGCTACCGTTGGAGGCAACCGCTATATGTGGTTTAACTTCGTGGCAGCTGATAAACTGGCAATCGACAATACCACATTAACACGTAAAATTGGTGTTGTTACAGATCCTCCAAGTGGTACTGCTTTTGCAGTAGGTACTACACCGGTGACTGTAACTACGACAGACGCCTGCGGTAAAACTGCTAGTTGTTCCTTTAATGTGACTGTTAATGATAATGTTCCCCCGACACTAACCTGTCCTGGAACAATAACCGTACAGTGCGTTGAACCGGCTCCTTATGCAGATTTCGCGGCATTTACAGCAGCAGGCGGATCCTCTTCGGATAATTGCGGTATTGATGCAGCTTCATTTGCTTTTGTAAAAGACGTAAAGAGCAATGAAACCTGTGCACACAAGTATACCATTACCCGTACTTATAAGATCAAGGATATACACGGTAACTGGGGCACATGCGATCAGACCATACTTATAAATGATAATACTGCTCCAACAGGCACACCACCTGCAGGAGGCAGCGGAATCAACGCATGTTATGTGGATGCCGTAACACCGCCAACAGGCACTCCGGCTTTTGATGCAATTGCCGCAGCAGCCGGTTATACAGATAATTGTACCGGTGGTGTAATTGCCACACTTACAAATACAGCAGTTACCGGAACTAGTTGCAACTGGACAGTTACCTATACATTCAAAGTTTCTGATGTCTGCGGTAATGAACTAACCGGACAGACCATCCAGTATACAGGCGGAAATACTACACTTCCGTCAGTACCTTCAGATGGAGCTGCTACCGTTCAGTGCGTTTCAGCCATCACAACACCAACACCTCCTACAGTTACTGCATGCGGCGTAACTCTTACTCCCTCCGGCCCGGTAATAACAGATAATCCTGTTACCCTGACCTGCGAGGGCACAAGAACTTATGCCTATACATACACAGCTTGTCCGGGTGTATCTTCAGTATGGAAGTTTGTCTATACTGTTGATCATACAACAGCTCCTGTCGTGCCGGCAAATGTTGCAAAAACTGTATCTTGTCCGTCAGCTGCAGTGGCACCTTCATCCACGCAGACTCTTGATCAGCAACAAATCAATTCTTTTGGTGATTGGAATGATTGTACTTCCATCGGACAATCATTCACGACCGGAACGAGCGGATATCTGACCCAAATTGATCTTCAGGTGGCATCGATTGCAAGTTCTCAATCATTTACCCTTTATATCTATCAGGGAAATGGCATCACGGGAACATTGTTGTATAGCGGACTCAAGAATTTATCTGCTGCCGGATGGCAATCTATGACTATCCCTCAAAATCAGGCACCATATCTTTCTGCCGGGACACAATATACCTTCTGGTTGTCAGCATTTCCATATAACGCCCTGCCAATCCGTTGTAATTATACAAATTATCCCGGGCCTAACTATCCCGGTGGGGTTGCAATGGATGGATGCACAACAGGTTGTGCCTCACCATATGTTTGGCAACAATGGCCAGATTATGATTTAGCATTTAAGACCTACATGATTGTTTTACCAATCGTAAATGATGTCTGCGGAAATAACATCACACCAAACCTGACATCAACGGTTGATGTTCCAAGTCCATTGGCATGTGAAGGTACAAGAACCTACACTTACAAATACCAGGATTGTTCCGGATTGTTCAGTAATTGGACTTATACATACACCATTGATTACTCTGGCGGACTGACTCCTCCGGCAAACGCCGTAGCAACAGTATCCTGCCCTGCACAAGCTGTGAACCCCGGACCACCGGCAAACATCACTGATGCTTGCGGTCGCACTGTCGGCGCAGTTTTTGTTGACAGAACACCAACAACAGGACCTACTTGCAATGGCACCGTAGTGTACAGGTACAAATACACCGACTGCGATGGTACTACAGTAGCATATTGGACTTATACCTATACCATTACTTATTCAGGTGGATTAGCAAACGTACCAGCCAATGGAAGCAAAACAGTATCTTGCCCTGCAGACGCAACAGACCCGGGTAACCCCGGATCGGTTTTGGATGCTTGCGGAAGAACAGTAACTGCTGTATTAATTGGTTCTTCAACTCCTCCATCATGCAATGGTTCTGTGGTATGGACATACAGGTATACTGCCTGTGATGCTTCAACAAAAGACTGGACATATACCTATACCATCACTCGTCCGGACTTCACAATGCCGGCTAACGATGGAAAGACCGTCGCCTGTGTTTCTGCAGCCGTTGCTCCGTCATTACCTACGGTTATTGACAATTGTGGCAACACGCTGACTCCGACAGGTCCGGTTATTAGTACACCGCCTGCTTGCAATGGCACGATGACCTATACTTACACTTACACCGATTGCGCAAGTCATAGCCACAACTGGGTATATACATACACCATCACTCGTCTGGACTTCACTATGCCGGCAAACGCTGGAAAGACCATCGCCTGTGTTTCTGCAGCCGTTGCTCCGTCATTACCTGCGATTACTGACAACTGCGGCAACACGCTGACTCCGACAGGTCCGGTTGTTAGTATACCACCTGCTTGCAATGGTGATATGACATATACCTACACATATACTGATTGCGCTAATCATAGCCACAACTGGGTATATACTTACACCATCACTCGCCTGGACTTCACTATGCCAGCTAACGATGGAAAGGCCATCACCTGTGTTTCTGCAGCCGTTGCTCCGTCATTACCTACGGTTACTGACAACTGCGGCAACACGCTGACTCCGACAGGTCCGGTTATTAGTACACCACCCACTTGCAATGGTGATATGACATATACATATACGTACACTGATTGCGCAAATCATAGCCATAGCTGGATATATACTTACACCATCACTCGTCTGGACTTCACTATGCCGGCGAACGATGGAAAGACCGTCGCCTGTGTTTCTGCAGCCGTTGCTCCGTCATTACCTGCGGTTACTGACAACTGCGGCAACACGCTGACTCCGACAGGTCCGGTTATTAGTACACAACCTGCTTGCAATGGCACGATGACCTTTACTTACACTTACACCGATTGTGCAAGTAATACCCACAACTGGGTATATACTTACACCATCACTTATGCAGGTGCATTGACCCCTCCGGCCAATGGAAGCTCAACAGTAGCTGGTCCTGCACAGGCAGTAAATCCAGGCGCCCCGGCAGATATCACAGATGCTTGTGGCAGAACCGTACATGCAATCTTGGTAGATCATTCTATCATACCAGCATGCGAAGGAACAGTAGTGTGGACCTATCGTTACACCGCTTGCGATGGAACGACGACTGCAGACTGGACTTACACTTATACTGTAACCCGCATCACCCTTAGTGGGACCATGAAATACAATAATTCGGCGAAGACACCATTGAACAATGTCACGCTGAGATTACTGGATTCCATGAATAACCCTGTTGGAGGTGATATTACTACTGACGCGGGAACGGGTGCATTTACTTTCACGGGCCTTTGTCCAGACACTTATACCGTTGCAGTGATTCATAATGGCAAACCTGTAGGTGGCATCAACTCAACCGATGCCGGTGCAGCGAATGCATGGCCATCAACAGGTATCTCAATAGAACATACACAATTTCTGGCAGGCGATGTCCTGGAAGACAACTATATTAATGCAACTGACGCCAGCCGCATTCAGAAGTACTTCGTGTATGGTATGTATGTGGTACCTGCTACTAATCCTCCTACTACATGGTTTACACGGTCAGAATGGTCATACTGGAAAGCAGGGGATCAGGTGATTCACAATTTACCAGCTCCTCCGACCACATTTACTGTGACTGTAGGCGGAAATGTTACTAATTACAACCTCTATGGTGAATGTACCGGCGACTTTAACGGAAGCTTCACCCCGGGTGCTACAAAATCAGCAAGCTCAACAGTTACCCTGACTTACGGCGTAACAAGGAAAACTGAAGCATCCCAGGATATTGAACTCCCGATCCGGGTGATGAATGAGACAGACTTAGGTGCTGTATCTCTGATCCTTGAGATCCCGTCAGACCTTGTAGAGGTTAAGGATGTCTATCTGAAAGGCAGCAACGAAAAACCAGACTTTTCAGTCAATGGCAACCTGCTGACCATCGGATGGAATTCACCTGCATCTGTGAAGCTCGCTGCTGGTGTTGATATGCTGGTATTAAAGCTGAGAACAACAGCCAAATTCACTGAGGGGAACTCAATCAAGCTTACACTTGCTGCTGATCCGTTAAATGAACTGGCAGATAGCTATTCCAATGTGATCCCTGATGCAATTCTGATCACGGATATCCTTGCTAATGGCAATGTTGGAATTGATGAACAGGATGGGAATAGCGGACTTACTTTGGTCAATTATCCAAACCCGTTCATTGAATCAACAACTGTTCATTATACATTACCAATCGACGGAGATGTAACGCTGGAGATCTACAACATGGTTGGCCAGGTTGTTAAAACGTTGGTCAATGAACCACAAACCAGTGGCAGTTATATTCTCAAGGTGGATGCCCATACCCTGTCGCAAGGCATATATACGGCAATCCTCCGGCTCCATAACGACAATACTGATATGGTGAAAACCGTAAAGTTTGTCGTAAATAAATAAAATAAAACAAGTAGACTATTGAAAAAGGGGAGGGCACAATACCTCCCTCCCCTTTTTAATATTCTGTGAAAATCATGCTTACCCAATAAATATAATGATTGCCAAAATTAAAAATCTGCACATTCTGAAGTTCCAACTGTGTGAATCCGGATCAGGAAAATTACACTGCTCATTCTGCAGAATGATTGCCTAAAAAAGAAAGATATGAAAACGAAAGTTTTACAATTATTATTCATTGTTCTTCTCGCTCTGGCAGGATTCAACTCTGTTACAGCGCAGAACTGCTCAGGGAATGCGCCTGTTACAATCGCGCCTTCCATGACAGCAACAGCAGGAACCATAGTTGTACCAATAAAAATTGGTGGCAGTGATTTTGTGAATATCAATGCCATTTCACTCAAGGTGAAATACGATAAGAATGTCCTCACATTTGTGAGTATTAATGCCCCTAATAAACCATCCGGCTGGTCGCAGCCGCAGGAAGCCGGCGCTGTAATTACAGGAAATACTGCCGAACTGGGGATTTCACACACCGGTCCATCGGATAGTGGCTGGGGGCTCACAGACGGGCAAATCCTCTATAATATTACCTTTACCTTCCACGGGGGAAGCACCTCTCTTGCCTGGGATTATGAAAATGAAAACTGCCAGTATGCAACAGCCAGCCAGGTTGACGGAAACGGGCCAGGACTCTACCTCTGCCAGGCTCTCCGGAATTATGTGAACGGGTTTATTTGTGATCTTCCTGCACCAACAGTCACATGCCCCCCTGCAATTACTTTGGGAAGCAATCCTGTTGACGGCTATTCAGCCGATATCCAGGAAATTCATTGCGCAGTACCGCCAACATCAGCCAGCGGATATTGGGTAGACAACGGCCCCTGGGTATGGCAGTCTTTCCATCCCGGGAAAACAGGTGTTCTTAAAAGCGTTTCACTTGGTGTCTGGAATATCAATATTCTGCCATTTACCCTTCACATAGCATTGTATCCGGGTGAAGGAGTTTGTGCAAGTGCAACTCCCGGTATTCCTTCTCTCTGGTCGTATGATACAACTTTCACCAGTCCAGTTGGCCCCATCTCAGGAGCAGTAAGCGGTGTGTTTACCTTCAATATCCCGGAATCCGCAAGACCTTACATGGTTGCCGGTCAGCTTTATAATTTCAGTTTTTCGGGAATTCACAGCTATGTTGAAGACAACCCGAACGATTATAACCACGGGTGGTATGTGAGTTCTCCTGTTTGCGGCGGTGCAGGGTCTGCTGATCCGATGCCCGGCGGAGGAACTTATGGATTCCTCCCTGTTGGACCGACATGGTCTACCGGATGCGTCACCACGTATCATATAGCCTTCAATACTGTGATCGGTAATATTCCGGACAAAGTAGTTAACTGGATCAACTATTCAAATGATATCCAGGAAATTCATTGTGCAACTCCTCCAACATCGGCAGGCGGCTATTGGGTAGATAACGGTCCCTGGGTATGGCAGTCTTTTCATCCCGGGAAAACGGGTGTTTTAAAGAGTGTTTCCTTAGGGCTTTGGAACATTAATGTACTTCCATTTACGGTTCATGTTGCGCTTTATCCGGGTGACGGAATTTGTGCAACTGCAGCATCCGGAACTGCAGCGCTCTGGACTTATGATACAACATTCACCAGTCCGACCGGGCCATTATCCGGGGCTGTCAGCGGAATATTTACGTTCAATGTTCCTGAAGCAGACAGACCATACCTCACCGCCGGACAACTGTATAATTTCAGTTTTTCCGGAATCCACAGTTATGTTACTGACAATCCCAACGACTTTACCCATGGATGGTATGTAAGCTCACCTTCATGTGGTGGTGCAGGAACCAACGACCCGATGCCGGGCGGCGGAACCTACGGATACCTCCCGGCAGGGACCTGGGCATCCGGTTGCGTTGACAACTATCATGTTGCTTTCAATACCGCGATGGGAGAAATTCCCGGGTTGGTTGTCGGTGCTGCAAATTCCTGCGGGGTTAAAATACTAACAAGCAACCCCCCGTCAGGACATGCATTCCCGATAGGAACGACGAATGTTGTATACACAATAACAAACCTAGCAGGGGCCAGTTCGACATGCAGCTTCCCCGTAACCATTGCAATGAAAAGAGCGCTTCACCTTTCTCTTTTGCTCGAAGGGTTGTACAACGGGAATGGCACTATGTTCAAGGCTCAGGGCTTATCCGGAGATCAGTTCCAGGGAGACACTGCCGATGTGATCACGGTTGAACTGCATAATCCGATCAAGTACCTTAACCCTCCTGAGTATACCGAGCACAATGTCAAGCTCAGCACCAACGGTTCCGCAAATGTTTCTGTACAGCTATCCGGTTCTTATTATGTAACGATCAAACACCGTAACAGCATAGAAACTACATCTGCACTGCCTGTTAGTTTTTCAGATGCGACAATCAACTATGCTTTTGATGCTTTTTCAAAGGCCTATAACAATAATATGACCTTTGTGATAGAAGCAGATGGCATTACCCAATCGCCACCCCTGATTTACGGTGGTGATATTAATCAGGATGGCTGGGTAGAAGGTGAGGACCTTAATGCCGTTGGAAACGATGCCGCCGCATTTGCCGTGGGATATATTCCTTCGGATGTCTTTGCAGACGGCCAGGTTGAAGGATTTGACATAAACATCGTGGCAAATAATGCTGCTCAGTTTGTTGATGCGGATTATCCGGAATAATATTTTTAGAACAATTGAGGTCGTCTCAAAAGAGTCAGGTCAAACCAAAGACGGTAAAATGCTAACTAATTTTTCCTGATTTTCAGGCAAGGTCAGCAATCAGCCTTAATTAAAACGATCCTTCTTTTGAGCCGGCCTCATTATAAATCATACGAAAATGAAAAAAATCTGCTGCCTAATTGTTATTATTGTTGTTATTGCCACGAACTACTCGTGTGCAGAGAATGCCCCGGTTACCACCGCTCCGGAAATTGGAAGTGCACAAAGCGGGCACCCTGTTACTTCACCGTTCACAGTGGTGAATTTCACAGATATTGGTGCACTCAAACTGACCCTGAATTACCAAACCTCCGTATTGACATTCCAGAACTTAACCTTTCATGCTGCATTTACAGGCGTGATCGTCAATTCTTCGACTCCCGGGACGATTGTCATTACATGGACCGGTTCCTCCGGGATTACATTACCCGATCTGACACAATTGTTCAGCATCACGTTCAACTATGTCAGCGGGGCATCTTCACTCACATGGAACACCACCGGAACGGCCTGTCAGTATAAAAAATATGCCGGGGGGTTATTCACAGTTTTAAATGATTCACCAAAGGCCTCCTATTATATAAACGGGGTTATTGCTTCGCATCTTGCACCAAAAACCTATGCCCCGGTTATCACCAATGCCACGCCAGGAACAATATATCTGCCTATCACCGTAAAAAATTATACAGGCATTGGTTCGTTAACGCTGTCGCTGATCTATGATATAAATACGTTGACTTATCAGAATTCGTTCACCCCAAATTCAATCTTTACAAGTAATTTCGTTGTCGGAGCCCAGGATTGGACTTCCGGAAAAAAATTACTGACCATTTCCTGGTATGGTAATTCCGGTACGTTGGCGGATGGAAGCACGCTGGTTACTTTAAAGTTCAATTATACGACCTCTTTCACCATGGGAAATTATTCTCTTCTTTCCTGGTTTGACATGGGTCCATCCTGTGAATATGCCGATGGTTCATCAACTGTTCTTGTGGATTCTCCAACCAGTGATTTTTATTTTGACGGCCTGGTCACGAAACAGGTTTCGCCGGTTACGTCAATGCCTGTTATCAGCAATGCAACACCAGGAAGTATCATCCCTGTTCCAATCCTGGTGAACGGGTTCTCAAACATCAGTTCTTTGGCCCTGGCATTCAAATACGATCCCTCTGTAATGACGCTTCCTACCGGGGCCTATACGCCCAATGCTGCATTCGGCAGTTCTCTCCTGGTAAGCGATTATTCTCCGGGCTCTGACGGGAAACGCACGGTTGTAATAGGATGGAACGGAAGTCCGAAATCTCTGTCAAACGGATCTTCCATCATCACGATGAACTTTCATTATATTAACGGAACATCTGCGCTGAAATGGTGCAGTAGCGGCGATTCCTGTGAGTATGCCGATGTCCTGTTCAATCCGTTATATAAAGATCCTCCCGCTCAATACTTCCAGGACGGTCTTGTGGCATCTCACCTGGCGCCTAAAACATCAATCGGGGCAACTGCCGGAATAACCGGACAACCGCTGTTAGTCCCTGTTTCTGTCAATGACTTCACCAACATAGGCGGATTTACACTGACCCTGAATTATGACCCGGGGGTTTTGCATTATCAAAATGCATCACTGGCATCCCTTACCGGTGGCGCATTTACAGCCAGCAGCCCGGGGCCTGGCCAGGTGGTTATTCAATGGCTTGGACCGACAACTTCATTGCCTGACGGGAGTACATTGGTTTATCTTTCCTTTAATTATCTTGGGGGAACCAGCACTCTTCAATGGTATTTCAGCGGAAATTCCTGTGTTTATAAAGAAGGGCCATCCCTGGTTTCGTTGTATGATTTACCAAAAACAACCTATTATACAAATGGATCCGTATCTCCGGGCAAGACCTGTAATATTTCTGTGTTTCTTGAAGCGTTGTACAGCGGGTTCGGGACACAGATAAAAGCTCAGAGTGACGTGGGCGATCGTTTCCAGGGAGATACTGCAGATGTGATCAGGGTTGAATTGCATAATCCTGCCGCCTACAGTGATCCGCCCGAATACGTCGCCAACATGGTCAAACTGAGCACTACCGGCACTGCAACACTTGGGATCCCCAGTCTCTATAACGGTTCATACTACCTGACCATAAAGCATCGAAACAGCATCGAAACTACTTCGGCAAACCCTGTGAATTTCTCAGGTTCTACCATCAACTATGCATTTGACGCCTTGTCGCAGGCTTATGATGGAAATATGACGACAGTCCTGGAGCCGGATGGCGTGACTGTTTCGCCCCCGTTGATTTTTGGTGGCGACGAAAACCAGGATGGCCAGGTTGAAGCAGAAGATATCAACGATGTAGGAAACGCTGCAGCTGTGTTTCTCATCGGTTATATACCCACTGATATCTATGCGGATGGCCAGGTTGAAGCGTATGATATGAACATCACGGCAAACAATGCTTCTGAATTCGTATATATGCATCTTCCGATGTAATTTTTTCAGATATGATAATAAATCCGGCGGAAAAATATTTACTGTCATGAAAATCAGTTGGCTTATTTCGATATGCTTAATTGTTGCAGGAAATTTTCTTTGGGCACAAAATGCACCAGTGACGACAGCCGCAACAATAAACAACGCAATCCCTGGCCAGGATGTTACAGTTCCGGTAACTGTCACCGGATTTAACAATATTGGATCCATTACCCTGACCCTGGATTATGATTATTCAAAAGTGCACTTCGTTTCAGGAAACCAGAATCCGCTGCTTTCAGGAAATTTCATTGTCGGGGATAATGACCTGGGGACGGGGATGCACCGGATCATACTCGATTGGTACGGATCAGGAATATCTTTACCGGACGGAACATGGATTGTAAATTATACCTTCACGTATCTCACGGGAACCGCATCTTTGCAGTGGTATGAAATGGGACCATCCTGTGAGTATACGGATGCAAATTCCAATGTTTTGCCTGATTCCCCTTCGTCCGCCTATTATATCAATGGTTTGATTTGTGGCATTGTACCAACGCCGGGACCAATTACCGGCAGCAGTCCGGTTTGCCAGGGCCAGGGTTCCATCCAGTACAGTATTTTTCCATTAGCGAATGTGACAGGTTATCTTTGGACCGTTCCGCAAGGAGTTTCAATTACAGGTGGCAATAATACCAATTCCATCACTGTTGATTTTTCCACTGCCGCGGTCTCCGGTAATATTTCGGTTAACGGGGAAAATGATTGTGGAAACGGGCCATCTGCCATATTCCCTGTTGTCGTTAATAATTTGCCTGTTGCAAATGCCGGTAATGATACAACGATTCCATGCGGAGGATCATTAATGCTTCATGCAGCAAGCGGGGGGACAGGCTCGTTTGTGTATCACTGGTCTCCGGAAAATCTTCTTGTGAATCCAAATGTTCAGAACCCGCAGACCATCCAATTGACGTCAACCACTATTTTCCATCTGGTTGTCACCAACCAGGGATCTTTTTGCACGGATGATGATAATGTTTCAGTCACGATTTCGGGAGGAGTCCTGAGCATCAATCCATCAGCGGTTCCCGGTCAGATTTGCCGGAATTCAGTTGCACAGCTCTATGCCAACGCAGGTGGAGGTACCGGAAATTACAGTTACTCATGGACATCAGTCCCGGCAGGAAATCCGACGTGGTCTTCGAATCTTGCAAATCCGCTGGTCAGCCCCGATTCGTCAAGCATTTATTACCTGACGGTTTCCGATGGATTTTCAACCTCATCCGGATCTACAAACCTTGAAGTTGATCAGCTGCCGGCAGCAGCCATCAGTGGCGGAGATTCTCTTTGTGATAATGGATCCATGGCCACTCTCCGGATCGATCTCAGCGGAGTTCCTCCCTGGACGTTCACCTATTCCAATGGCGTAACATCCGTTACAATCAATAACCAGTTGACATCGCCATACCTGATTGAAACTTCAGACCCGGGGAGTTACACGATTCTTTCAGTTCACAACGCCAGTTGCTACGGCACTGCATCCGGTGTTGCATCAGTCCTGGTATTTCCGGTTCCTCCTGCTCCGGTAATCATTCAATCCGGAACTGCATTAATCTCGAATGCACCTCACGGAAATCAATGGTACAGGGATATGGAAGCAATTCAGGGAGCAACGGATCAAAGCTATTCGCCAACCGAAAACGGGGAATATTATGATATGGTCACAATGAATGGGTGCAGTTCGGATTCATCAAATCATATTGATGTCATCATCATTTCAGCCCCGGAGATCCACCAATCCGGCGAATTTCAATTGTTCCCCAATCCTGCAAAAGATTATTTTTTTATAAAAATACCTGGTCCTCCGCGTGAAATCGTGTCTGTAAAAATTTTTTCAAGTTATGGCAGATTCTTGGAAAAGTATGAGATCGCCGGAGGACCTTTTTTTAATGCTTACCGGATTGATGCCGGAAGCCTTTCTGCAGGAATTTATTTTCTTTTGATCGATACCGGTAACGAGACCATCATTCAAAAGCTGGTTATTTTATGAACCTGACCGGATAAATTGCTTGTCGGGGAATTTCATGGTCATGATGAAATACCAATGATTGTTCATTAAGGTGGTCGCAAAGCGACCACTTCCGTACATTTTATATTTATTTTGTATATTTTTAAAATATTTAATGTATTTGGTGCTTTTTGTATTTTATTTTTTATTATATTTGTTACGCAAAACGAATAAAACCAGCTACACATAGTTATAAACAGATATACTTTTTTATAAGCAACTGATTTCCATTGCATACTATTTAACAGAATTAAGTAACCCGTTAGTCTGGCTCATGATAAAAGCGACTAAGTGCGTGGATTCATAAAACATGGTTTTCTTTTCAATTTGTGAAATGCTAAATAAGATATTTCTTACATAAAAAAAAATTCTATGAAACGACTATTACTGATTTTCACGGCAATCACCATCGGTTATTGCAGTTTCGGACAAACTTCAGGTGAAAAAAACAGCCCTGTATTAAACAGAACCTGGTCAGGTGCGGCTCATACAGCCAATTGGAACACCCCGGGAAACTGGGTAGGCAGTGTTGTTCCTGCATCTGCAGATAATATTATAATTCCACAAATTACCGGGAGTGGATTACAATATCCAAATCTCGTTGCAGGGCCAGAGATATCCTGCATTAATTTAACGATAAATGCCGGTGCTTCCTTAAATATAGATGCTGGCGGGGAGTTGACAATTAATGGAAGACTATCAATTGCAACAACAGCCAATATGGTAATTAAATCCCAGGGATCCGTCATCACAAACGGAACCGTTACCGGAAAAGCCACTGTGCAGCGTAACATTAATCCCGACTTAAAATGGCATTTCCTTTCTTCGCCGGTCAGTGGTCAGAAAATATGCAACGGGATATTTGCGCCAACATTTCCGGGTACATTTCCGGGCAACATCGAAACATGGGATCTCTACAATTGGCTGCCAAACTGTCCGACTCCACCGGATGAACATTGGCGAAACCTGAGAAATCCGGATGGAACTGTCAACACCGTTGATTTTCCGCTTCTGGCGTTTGCTGATTCCCGGGGATACCTTGTAGCTTACGGAACAGGCTGGGCAACAACAAAGAGTTTTATTGGTCCGCTGAATACTGCTGACAAAGTCCTGGCATTCTATGACCTTATTACTGATTGTTCATGGGCTCTTCCCGGAAATCCATTCCCTTCAGCAGTCGACTGGAGTTTAGTGGAAGGAAAAGAAAACCTGACAAGTCCTTATTATTATATATGGAATGATGCCACAGGGAATTATGAGTTCTGGATGGATGATTTGCACGGTTCGGCCAATGCAGATGGTTTTATTCCGTCCATGCAGGGATTCTTTATTCAGGTGAATGTCAATGGAGAAAAAAACCTGTATATCCCGAATTCAGCACGTGCGCATCACAATGATGTGGATTATTGGTTAAAAGAAACTCCGGCTAATAAGTTATCGATAAAGCTGAGTAATGGAACAAACTACAATGACGAAACCTTCGTTATGTTCGAAAAAAACAGCGCCATTGGGAGGGACCGCTCGGATGCTGAAAAATTGTTTAGCTTAAGCCATGATGTTCCGCAGATTTATACGATCATTGACAATAATTATAAAGCCTGCCTGAACTCTATGCCGAATGTAGAGAATGGAGCTACCGTTCCACTGGGAATTATTGCACCAGTTGATGGAGACTATAGCTTGTCGGTTAAAGGAATTGAAAGTTTCAGTTCGCTGACCGGATTATCACTGGAAGATCTGAAAATGAACACTACACAGGACCTCCTGCAGAACCCTGTTTACAACTTCACCGCTGCCGGGAACGAAGATGCAAGTCGTTTCGTTTTGCATTTTTCCGGAACGATTGGTATTGGAGAAAAAAGCAATAGCACGGTCAACATTTACGCCAGTGAACAGACGGTTTTTATTACCTGTGATGCCGGATTCCACAACGCGCAGGTAACAATCAGCAACTTGCTGGGTCAACAAATCCTGACCCGAAAACTAGGTAACCAGGTTTCCAACCAGATCCAGGTAAATGCCACAAAGGGCTACTATATAATAAAGGTTCAGGATGAATCTTCTGTTAAGACTGCCAAGGTTTATATCAATTAAGAAAATGACGGGAATGACTGGTTCGTTATTCCTGACTAAAAAACAACACCTGAAATCAATTCATCATTATAATATCAATATTATGAAAAAGCAATTCAGACTATTCGCAGGTATCGCATCATTCTTTACACTTGTAATGGTTCTCCCCGCCATCGGTCAGGCACCTCCGCCTCCTTCACATGGACAAAACGGAAACCAGACAAGCCCGGGGAGTGGAACAGGCTGTCCTGTTGACCAGACAAACGGAATTGTTTTTACATTCTTAGCATGCATCGGTTATGCAGGATTCATGCTGTATTCCCGGAGTAACAAGAAGGTTGAACGCTCGTAAGTAAAAAAATTAATTGGGAGATGATGTGCAGGTAATCCTGTCGCGATTCCAATTTCTGGCATGTATATTTGCCCCGGCTGGTTAATTCCAGGCCGGGGTTTTTATTTTCGCTTCCCTCCTGAAAAAAAGTTTCCAACATCCATGCTACCTTTTCCTAAAAAGCCGATTAAGGAACAAATTCCTTGTTCTGCTTTGAAGTAAAAATCAAAGGCGATGAACCTCCTGATCAATGAAGGCATTGCCAGTAAATATAAACACCATGAACAAACCGACCATATCATTGTTGCTATGCCTCCTAATGCTTTCAATAAAGATGTTTGGGACAACATTCTACTCGCAGGGATCCTGTGCTCCTGAAGTAATTGCCAGCTGGAACGAAAGCCGGGCAGGCGGAGGAAACACACCACTTAACTTCACATCCGGAGATGTTTTTGTTGTACAGGGCGGTCATTCTATGACTACTGGCGCCAACTGGTCAATTTCTGGAACCGGCTCGGTTTTATGGATAGAGAATGGAGGGATTCTTACGGCCACTTTTCCTGTCACCCTGGCGAAAGCCACCACGTTTAAGATAGATGACGGAGGTACGTTCATTCACAACAATACAGGAGCTCCCTCTTCAACAATTTTCAATGGGACAGAATCCTTCAGTGCCAACAGTACATTTTGGATAAAAAACTGGATTGGCAACCTGTATGTTATTCCATCCGGGATAACCTGGGGAAATCTCATTATTGATGTTCCGGCGCTGAGCGGAAGCTGGAACCAGGTTGGGAATGTCGCGACAGTCAAGGGGATCCTTGATATCCGGCAGACTGGCGGCAGCGAGAATGAATTCCGGCTTTGCTCAAGGAGTAACTCATCCTGCACACTGAATTTAGCAAATATCCATGTATCCGGCGGCATCCTTAGCATCCAGGGTGGCGGAACCACAGGTGCTCCTGATATACATACCATTGTAATCGGGGATATCCTGGTTACCGGTGGTAAATTCGATCTTGGCACAAATGGATATTCAAACATCAGCCTGAGCGGGAACCTTACGATATCAGACCAGGGAATTGTGATGAATTCCGGCGCTGCATCCAAAATCATTTTCAGCAAGACCGGAACACAATCAGTCAATCTGACAATTGACGCAATGAGCTCAACCCTGATCAATGTTGACATCATCGCAGGTTGCACGGTTGAAATGAATTCTGGCTGGGCCATGAACTCTCTGTCAACGATGAATGTGTATGGTACATTAAATACGAACAATTATACCCTAAAACCCAGGGCACTTAATGTGGGGGGAGTGCTGAATCTTGGAAATGGAGTATTGGACCAGATTGGGACGGCCGCCATCATTATTGGCGGCCCTTCCCTGGGTTATTCAGGAACCATTAATTGCCAGGGAATAATAAATATGGCACCATCTTCATTTGCTTCATTCCTGATCCAGCCGGGAGGAGTGTTGAACCT